>ERZ652171.321-NODE-321-length-26807-cov-23.2197_pt1 | contig 26807 bp, 26 predicted proteins | sample MGYA00514759_ERZ652171 | MGnify/ENA metagenome assembly ERZ652171 | reverse complement strand
TAAATTTGTGGACTCTTTTTTAGACGGGTGCCTGCTGGCGCCCGTCTAAAAAGGGTGCCCTAAAATTGGAAGTTTACATTATGAACTTAAACAAATTGAGAGATAAGGCCTACTAGTGCACAATAGCTCACGGATGGCACGAAGAGAGCCTAAGTGATGAACATTTCCTCCGTCTGGTCATATCCGAACTTATGGAAGTGGTGGAAGCAGACCGGAAAGGCAGGCATGCTGATACTAAAAAGTTCAATTAGGAATTGGATTACTACATACGTGAGATGAAGTTGTATGGAGAAAATTATGATAAAGCCTATCGTGATACGTTTGAATATTATCTTAAAGACAACCAAGCTGGCTATGCCTTTCCATGCAAAGGACAAAGAAAAATTGCCGTATTTTCAGTTTAATGAATAAAGGGCTTCACCCCTTAATTTTTATCAGAATGAATCAAGAAGCGAAAATAGTATCAGAATCCATTATCGGAAGTGATTTCAGGACAGTGTTTGTCGATGGGAAAGCCTACACGGTCTACCCTCCTACTGTCCACAAACTGGCCGGAGCAATCTCCAATCTGTCAGACATACAAGAAGCAGACAATTTGAAAGAAGTTCTGCTATCCTTGGGAGAAAGCGAAGCCGAGGTTGTAGTGAATGATACTCTCTTGGGACAGATAGCGTCGTTCATGGAAAATCTGCATCTGTTATACCGGGAAGTAGCATATGAAATACCGTACAGAAACTTAGTATTAATGCAGCGTGACAAGCTTCATACCGTTACCGGAACGAAGGTTATAAAGGGTAAGGACATGGCTTCGCACAGAAGAAGAAACAAGAAATAGATACGACTCTATTAGAATGTTAAAAAGCAACAGAAACGTTACTTTTTTACGTTACAAAGTTTGCTTGATAGTAACGAAAATGTTACCTTTGCATTGTCAATTAAAAGTTCTTTGATTTATGAAGTTTTCAGAGTTTTACAAATTGATTGAGTCAGCAGGCTGGACAATCGAAAAGGGAAAGAAACATCACAAGTATGTTCATCCCGACTTTGACTACTTTATCCCTGTAGGCAGACATCCAGCCAAAGAGATACCTAAAGGTACTCTTGACAGCATGATGAAAAAGGCGGGGTTAAAGAAGTAAAAGAACAGCACCCACTTCGGTGGGTGCATTTAATTGACAAAACTTAAAATACACGATTATGAAGAAGATTCAGGCTATTATTGAAAAAGCAGATGATGGAGGAATCTCTATCTATTCTGAAGATGTAAACGGTGCGTATGGCTTTGGGCTTACAGAACAGGAAGCGAAAGAGGACTTTATTTCTGTTTTAGAGGAACAGGCGGAATATTACAAAGAAAAACATGGTGAATTTCCCAATTGGTATAAAGCTGGTTATTCTGTGGAGTATGTGTATGACTTAAGCGGTTTTTTTGAGGCATTTCCGTTCATCAATGCCAGTAAGTTTGCAAAGGAAATAGGTTTAAATGAATCTGTAATGCGAAAATACAAGGGCAAGATTGTGACGCCTTCCGAGAAACAGAAAGCATATATACAATCAAAATACGATGAAATACTTAAAAGAATGGAACTTGTCAAGTTTTGATATTCCAGCCGTGAGGCTTTGATATAAATTAAAGAACAAATTGACAATCTGAGGCTGTCTCAAATTGAAATATAATTTGAGATGGCCTTTTTTGTGCCTGCAAAAAAATCGGGCAAGCCCAAACTTCGCTCAGTCAGGACTTGCCCGTCTCCCTAATTTTTCGTATCTTAGGGAATCAAGCAATATATCCCAAAGATAATGTTTAAAAACTATACCTCCAACGATAATCTGCTTTTACCTCCGTGTTTAGGCGATTTTATTCCCCAGAACGACCCAGAGGCGTTCATCCCCCTGCACCCGATAGCGGAACAGATACTCGACCTCTACAACACCACGGACGACACCAAGCCCGTCTTTCCGCTTCCGAGCCGTGACGAGATGTGGTTCGAAATACACGAATTGGGCGTTGCGATAGGAAGGGAAGAAAACTTGTCCTACCATCAAGCCAGACACTCCTTCGGAACATTTTTGATTTCGGAGGGAATACCCATCGAAAGCATCGCCAAGATGATGGGCCACTCCGGTATAAGAACAACCCAGCGGTACGCGGAGGTTACGGACAAGAAAATTTCAAAGGACATGGACAACCTGATGGCGGTCAGAATGATGTACGGAACAGGCAAATGGTACAAAAGGCAAGAATTGCCAAAAGAAACAGACTTTGATAATGGGCAAATAGGGTAATGAATATGGAACGCGGAATCATCACAATCACGGAAAACGGGGCGGTCGCTATGCCGACCGCTCCCGTATGGATGACGCAGCAGGAAATGTCCGATGCGTTCAATGTGTTCGGTTGCTATGTCCGCAAGGTCATTGCTGCCATCTACAAGAACAAGGAACTGTCGGAGGAAGAAACGGTGCGCCATGTCAGGCAGGACGGAAGGATAAGCTATGATGTGTTCAGCCTTGAAATGGTGGTCGCCGTCGCTTTCAAGCTGCGGAGCAGGGAATGTATGGCTTTCAGACGGTTCGTTGTGGAATGCCTGACTACGAGCCGCAATAGCAAGCCGATAAACCTTTTCTTTTCGCTCTCTCCATATAATGGTTTGAGAGTGAACAATTAGAAAAGGTGAAAGGAAGAACAGCCGACAACAGGCAGGAAAGGCAAATTCTCCGTTGTCGGCTTCTTCATCATGGGACGGCAGGCATTATGTGCCGACACGCCTGAATGCTTCGCGGTAATTGGCGGCAAGCATCTTTTCGATGTCCGATTCCTTGTAGAGAATCTTTCCACCCAACTGATAGTAAGCAATCATCCCGTTGTTGCGGTAGTCCTGCAAGGTGCGGCGGCTCACTTTCAGCCGTGCCGACACCTCCCTGTCCGTCAGGAAGCGTTCGCCGCCCAATGTCGGACGGCTGTTTGCCACGAGATTCTCGATGCCGTCCAGCAGACGGTCAAGCGTGTCGCCGAACTGGGCGACCAGCGCATGGTTCTTGGTTATCATTTCACTCATTGTCACGTTGGATTTAGTGGTAAGACAATAATAATCAAACGACTCTGTCCGTCCGTTTGCCCTCAATTAGTTTTACGATGCTCAGCACATCCTCCGGCTTGTAAAACACCTTGTGGTTAATCTGCGAATAGGCCAGCGTGCCGTTGTCGCGTAGCGTCTGCAACGTGCGCGGACTGATGTTCAACTGCTGGCAGACTTCCTGGTTGTCCATCCAGCGGTTTAATGACTTGCCGCCCTGCTTGGCAAGGAGGGCATCCACACGTTCCGCGAAACGGCTGAACTTCGCCGCCATTTCCTCGAATGCCTCTTTCTGAATAATCAAAATTTCCATTGTCGATACTGCTTTTAATGTTGATACTTGGTTTTTGCCTGCAAAGTAAATCGGTATTCTCCGTAATGAGATGGATATGCGATTAGGTGGCAGCTTGTGGCATTTTGCTGTCCCAATCTTTCATACTCTGGGAATATCGTTTTGCATGGCAACGCAAAGTAAAGACAAGGTTGGCAAAAGCCAATCACCTTGTGCATGCGTGGAAGCATTTGGCACCGATATGGAAGCCTGTGGCGTTATTATATGAAGTGACACTGCAAAATGGTTGCAAAAGCTAAATTGTAAATAAAGCTATTTCATTCGTGACCTTATCCTGCTTAAACTTGTCTGCGTAATGCCAAGATACGAGGCTATGCTGCCCAATGGCAGCCGTTGCAAGAGTTCCGAATCCATCTCAACCAGTTGCCTGTAACGCTCTGAGGCGATAGCTGAGAGCATGGAGATTAATCGTTGTTCAGTCTCCAAAAGTTCCATTTCCGCATACCGTCGTCCCCAATTAGCAATATGCAAATCTTCCAAAAACAATTCCTGCAATTTCTTCCTCTTCAAGACATACAGAACAGAATCCTCCATCAGTTCCATTGTCTCATATCCAGCCTCGTCGTTTACATATCCTTTCATAGAAACAATGGTAGCACCTTCCTTGCCTATCCAAAACGTAATTTCTTTTCCGTCAACATAAGTAAAAGCCCTGACAATACCCTGTTTAATGAAAAATATATCTTTCTCTACCTTGTTTATTTCCAATATATGAAATCCTTTAGGCAATGTAATCTCTGACATACAACGATGCAATTTGTCTAAAGATTTTTCAGGCAGAGGGTATCTTAAACTTAAAATCTGTTCCAGTTCCATACTCCATCAACACTTATCACCCTGCGAAGGTAACAAAAAGATGCGTCATAAATCAGGAAGCATGTCTCTTTTTGTCAAATGCGAAATCATTTTTTGCCAAATGTAAAAAGGTTTAGTGTAAGATGTACCTACTTTTGCATCGAACTTTAACACGGAATAATATGGAACATGATTTTTTGGAGATTATTAAAACGCGACGCAGTTGTCGTAAATTTCAGGACAGACAAATTTCCCATGTGGAATTGGATGCCGTACTTGAAGCAGGAACTTACGCACCTTCAGCAGGAGGGCGCCAAAGTGCGTTTATCGTAGCTGTGCAGAATAAAGAGCAGCGCAAAAAACTGGCTGCAATGAATGCGGCAGTAATTGGATCCAAATCAAATCCTTTTTACGATGCTCCCACTTATGTATTGGTTTTTGCTCCCTCAAATGCTCATACTGCTATCGAGGATGGAACTTGTGTGCTTGAAAATATGATGCTTGCAGCTCATGCCTTGAACTTGGGAAGCTGTTGGATTCATCGAGAGAAAGAAATGTTCACCACAGATGAAGGGAAAAAGATGATAAGGTCATGGGGGCTGCCTGACGGACTGATGGGCATCGGTGCTTTGGCATTGGGCTATCCTGATGGCAAACCAGCGCCTGCCGTCACACGAAAAGAAGGGTATTACCGTATAATTAGATAAAAATGTCACACAATTTACTCAAGGCGATTTTTTATGAATTGGATTATCTTATTATTGGCCGGACTCTTTGAAGTAAGCCTGACTTTTTGTTTGGGGAAGACTCGGGCCGCATCCGGTTTCGAGTTCTATCTTTGGGGTGGAGGTTTTCTTATCTCCACAATATTAAGCATGACGCTGCTTGCCAAAGCCGTGCAAACATTGCCGTTAGGCACAGCTTATGCCATTTGGACGGGTATTGGGGCGGTAGGTACGGTCCTGATAGGCATTTTTGTCTTTAAGGAACCGGCCACACCGATACGGCTTTTCTTCTTGTTCACGTTGATAGCGTCTTTGATAGGTTTGAAGATTGTTTCTTACTGAAAGGGGAATACATGAAATATGAATTGAAAGCCAACCAGGGTATTCCGGCTTCGTTGCTGGTCATGCTTTCCATTGCAACCGGATTGTCCGTCGCCAACTGTTACTATAACCAGCCCTTGTTAGGCAGTATGGCTGCTGATTTCAAAGTAAATGATTTGTCCGCCAATGCGGTAGCGACCTTAACGCAAGTCGGCTATATGCTTGGTCTGCTGTTTATAATTCCATTGGGAGACCTGCTTTCACGCCGTAAGCTGATATTAACCAATTACGTTCTTGCAGCCTGCTCTCTGCTGGCGATTGGTACGGCACAGGACATCCGTATCGTATGGGTGGCATCGCTGATAACCGGAGCGACGTCTGTCATGCCTCAGTTCTTCATACCGCTTGTGTCTTATCATTCAGCCCCAAGCCATAAGACGCGCAATGTAGGCATCATGCAGTCCTGTCTGTTGGTGGGAATTTTGGGCTCACGGATACTGAGTGGACTGATTGCCAATGCCTGGGGGTGGCGCATGGTGTATTTCATAGCGGCCGGACTGATGACGTATTGCTGGTTGATGATGTACAAAGTGCTTCCCGCATTGCCCGCACAGGCAAAAGAAACATACGGAAGGCTGATGAAGTCGCTATGGCATATTCTGCGGAAATATCCATACCTGCGCATTGCTTCCGCTCGGGCGGCATTGGCTTATGGCGCTTTCTTTGCCTTATGGAGTTGCCTTGCCTTCAAGATGAAGCAAGCCCCTTTTTTTGCCGGAGATGATGTCATAGGGGCATTGGGATTTTGCGGATTGGCAGGAGCTGCTACAGTGGTATTCATCAGTAAATATATTCCGATTTATGGAGCCAGACGTTTTTCTCTCATAGGCGGAGTCGTTATGCTGGTGGCTTGGCTGACGGCATGGTGTGGCGGCGACAGCTACGCAGGCATCATCATTGCCATTCTCCTGATTGATGCGGGGATGCAGAGCATTCATTTGGCTAATCAGACCAGTGTGGTAACGCTCGACGCTGAAGCCATCAACCGTGTAAACACGCTGTATATGACCATTTATTTTCTTGGCGGTTCCGTGGGAACGTTTGTTGCCGGCATCTGTTGGGAGCATTTCCTATGGACGGGAACAGCCATAGCCGGATTGACGTTCATTGCCCTTTCCTTACTGGTCAGCTTCACATTTAAAAGAAATAAGATATGAGTACAAAACATCATATTCTATTTGATTTAGACGGCACACTGACCGACTCATTCAAAGGTATAGCCCACAGTGTGCAATATGCCTTATCTCGCTATGGCATCGTTGAAAACGATTTGCATAAGTTAACCCCGTTCATTGGACCGCCATTGACCTATTCGTTCAGAGAATTTTATCATTTCTCCGATGCACAGGCGGACGAGGCGGTAAGCTATTACCGTGAATATTTTTCCAATAAAGGTTGGCTTGAGAATACTGTCTATCCTGGTGTCCCAGAGATGCTACAGACACTACGTGGAGTAGGCAAGCATCTTTATGTGGCAACCTCCAAGCCCACGGAATTCGCCGTACGGATATTGGAACATTTTGGATTATCCGTTTTTTTCGATTATATTGGAGGAGCTTCTTTCGATCGTTCACGGGAAAGTAAGGTCGAAGTAATGCGTTATTTATGTCAGCTGGCAAACATTACCGATATGGACAGTGCCATAATGGTGGGTGACCGCAAGTTCGATGTATCAGGTGCCCATGCTATCGGAATGGAATGTGTTGGTGTTCTCTATGGCTATGGCTCAGAAGCAGAATTATCATCGGTTCATGCTGACAGGCTGGTTTCTTCAGTAACAGAACTTACGTATGAACTTCTTGCCAAAGTGTAGCTATTTACATAAATTTACAGATTATTATTAAGTGTTACAATTTAAAATTCTTGCAGGCTACGTTATCATGATGGCGGTCATCGGCAGCATGGCCGCCATTTTGGTGCATGAGCGCAAACGCATCAGGGAGATAGAAGCCGGCACGGAAACCATCCGGCAGGTGCGCCGTGACATAAGTGAGGCCCACCGTTGTATCACCCGGCTTGCCCTGTTGGGCGAGGGCGTCGTCGGCTGGGACGAAACGGACTACCGCCATTACCATGCCCAGCTCCTGAGCACCGACAGCCTGCTGCAAGCCATGAAACCGCTCTGCCGCGAATACGTGCGCCCGGCACAGATAGACACGCTCCGCTCCCTCCCGACGGACAAGGAAACCCATCTGCGGCACATCATGGAGGTGATGGAGCGGCAGGACGAGGCAAACAGCCTGCTGGTGAACCACCTGCCCGAAGTAGCCCGACGGGCTACACGTGTCCGCACCGTGAGGAAGAAGAAAAGCGGGCTGGCAGGCTTCTTCGGCGGCAAGAAGACCGTACAGGTACTGCCATCCGCCGGGGAACTCCACGCCTTCAGCGACAGCCTGACCGCCCTGCAAAGGAAACAGGCGGCGGAGATGGAAGCATACGCCGACAGCCTGCGCATCCGCAACCGGACGCTGAACAGGGAACTGGGGCGGCTGATACGCGACCTCGACACGCAGGCACAGGCCGCATTCGACGCACGAGAACAGGACATATCGGAGGCGCAGGCACTGTCCGTCAGGCTGCTGACCGCCACCATCTCCGCCGCCATCGTACTGCTGTTCCTCTCCGGTCTTGCCATCCACCGGGAAATCAGGCGTAACGACCACGAACGGAAACAGCGTGAGCAACTCATCGGAAAGTTGCAGGAGAGCAATAACGCAAATGAAAAGCTAATCAAGTTGCGGCGCAACCTCATCCAAAACGTCACCCACGAACTGCGCACCCCGCTGACCGCCATCGGCGGCAACGCCGAACTGCTGCTGGACGACACGGAGGCTGACAGCCGCATCCGCCACGCACAGACCATCCATGATGCCGCCGGGCGCATGGCAGGGATGATAAACAGCCTGCTGGTGTATTTCCGTCTGGACCGCAGCAAGGAAACACCCGTCATAAAGCCGTTCAAACTATGCTCCATTGCCGGAACATTGGAAACGGAGTTCGGGCCATTAGCAGCAAGCAAACATCTTGCCTTCACAGTGAAAAACCATGCGGACGAGATAGTGGGTGGTGACAAAAACCGCATCCTGAGTATCGGGAGCAACCTGCTATCCAACGCCATCAAATTTACCAAAAACGGAAGTGTCACATTGACAACCGAATATACCAGCGGCATATTTACCTTGTCAGTGTCAGACACAGGCACGGGCATGACAAAGGAACAGCAACTGCGGATATTCGTCCCGTTCGAGCGGCTGGGCAACTCCGTGACGGAGGACGGCTTCGGATTAGGGCTTGCCATCGTCAGCGACACGGTGAAACTGCTGAATGGAAGCATCACAGTGAAAAGCAAATCGGGCAAAGGAAGCCGCTTCACCGTAAGCCTGCCACTGCCCAAAGCGGAGGAAACAATGGGCACCGAAAAGACAACTGTTAAGCATTCCACGCTTTCCGGATACTCCGTGCTGGCGATAGACAACAACGGGATGCTGCTGGACATGATGAAGGAAATGTACAGGCAAAGCGGCGTAAAGTGCGACACCTGCCAAAGCGTGGACGAACTGACGGACCGTATGCGCACAAAGGACTACGACCTGCTGGTAACCGACCTGAAGATGCCGGAGGTGAATGGTTATGAGGTGCTGGAACTGCTGCGCACGTCGGAGATCGGCAACTCGCAGACCATCCCCGTTGTTGCTGCCACCGCTGCAGGCTACGTGGAAGAAAAGGAACTGACAGAAAAAGGATTTGCCGCCGTGCTGTACAAGCCTTATTCCATAGACGAACTGCTTGCAGTCACGGAACGCTGCATCAAGCCAAAGGGCACAAGCAATATAGACCTGTCGCCCCTGCTCGCTTTCGGCGACAAGCGGCGCACGTTGGAAAAGCTGGCGACCACGACACAATCCGACATGGATGAAGTGCGCAAGGCTGCGGAAGCCGGGGACATGGAGGCGTTGGACAGCTGGATACACCACCTCAGAAGCTCGTGGATGCTGATAAAGGCGGAACAGCCGTTGGCGGTATTGTATGACACAATCCACAAGGGAAAAATATCAGATAACGAAGTAAAGGCTGCCGTTGACGCCGTACTGGCACAAGGCAAACTGATTGTAGATTTGGCGAGGAAGGAGGCGGAACGATGGGACGGATAATCGTGATAGAGGACAATCCCGTATTCGCCGGTTATGTGTGCGGACTGCTGGAGAGCAAGGGATTCCAAAGCGTCAGCTCCTCCACCTGCAACGGGGCAAGGAAACTGTTTTCCAAGATGCGGGAGGACGACATCGTGCTTGCCGACCTGCGCCTGCCCGACGGAGACGGCATCGCCCTGCTGGAAGAACTGCGGAGACAGGGCATGAACAATCCCTACATCGTCATGACCGACTACGACGAAGTGCCCACGGCCGTCCGGTCGATGAAGTCAGGCGCGGAAGATTACATCCCGAAGCCGCTGATTGAAGCCAACCTTTTCCCGCTCCTGAAAACCTTGCAGAAAAGGACGGAGCGGCACGACACACCGATTTACGAGCGGCAGAGCGCGGCTTTCCGTGAGATAGACCGCAGGATAAGGCTGGTCGCCCCGACCAACATGAACGTATTGATATTAGGCGAAAGCGGAACAGGAAAGGAACACATTGCCGGGAAGATACACGCGAGGAGCAAACGGGCAGGCAAGCCATTCGTGGCGGTGGACTGCGGCCTGCTTTCAAAGGAGCTTGCCGCCTCCGCCCTGTTCGGACATGAGAAAGGGGCGTTCACAGGAGCCGAAAGCAAGAAACAAGGTTTCTGGGAGGAAGCCGCCGGAGGCACGTTGTTCCTTGACGAGATAGGCAACCTACCCATAGAAGTGCAGCAGATGCTGCTCCGTGCGTTGGAATCCAAAATGTACAGACCCACGGGCGGCAGCAAGGACAAGCGGGCTGATGTGCGCATCATCGCCGCCACCAACGAAAATTTGCAGGTTGCCATAACTGAAAAGCGTTTCCGGGCTGACCTCTACCAACGGCTGAAAGAATACACCCTGCACATACCGCCGCTGCGCGAGTGCAAGGAGGACATCATACCGCTTGCGGAGTTCTTCCTACAACTTGCCAACGAGGAATTTGAAAAGCAAGTAAAAGGCTTTGACGCGGAGGCAAGAAAACGACTGCTTGCCTATACGTGGGGCGGCAACGTGAGAGAGCTGAAACGGGTCGTGCATTTGGCGGTGCTGCATACCGAGGGCGATACGGTCACGGCGGACACGTTGGAATTCGATGAAATGCCGCTGACGTCTGACGCTTCACTGGAAATGGACGATATGGAAAAGAAACAGATTATCCGTGCGCTGGAACAGGCGAAAGGCAACCGCAAATTGGCTGCGGCATTGCTCGGCATCGGACGTACCACGCTGTACAACAAGATAAGATTATACGGCATAAAGTACAAGGAATAGACCAAGAACACCACAAGGTTAGAACAGGTTGCCCGACTTCGGAGAGGCAACCCGGCGGCAAGGCTTTCGGAGTAACCCGAAAGGTTTCGAGTAACTCGAAAGAAAATATACGAAAAATATAGTAAGTGATTTTATGTGATGTAATATGTTGATAATGTATTAGTTATAAGGGTAAAATCCGCTAAAATCAGTCAGTTTTGAAGTTTGAGTGAAATGGATTTTTGAGAGTGTCGTTATACCCAAACTCATTAAAAACGTAGTGTTGAAATACTCTTTTTCAATTCCAATTATTAACCCATCTAACCTCGACTAAATCAACATATTATACCGATTAATAATGAAATTGTATTTTGTGGAAAATGACGATATATATTTATATATAAAGAAAGATTTTGTTGGTTGGTCAAATTCCCATTTTATCTATTAATTAGTGTATTGCATTGAAATACAATTAGATATAAGGATTAATGGATTGATTCGTGTTTTCGGGTATTGTGTGTTATAGATTTATATATAAGAAAAAGAGAGTGGGGGCGGTTGTGTTTTCATTCTTATCTATTAATCCGTATAACCGATTGAGATACAAAGTTTTGTTTCAATTAATATAGTAACTCCCCAAAAGTCTATTCTAACCTTTGGGGATTTTGTATCAGTCCGTTACACTTTCACCACAACGACACTCAACGAATACCCTCTGCAATACGGTGGATATGCTTTGGTTTCATCTTCTGCTTTTGTAATGAAAATGAGTTTTCGTTTACTGAAATCTATTGGTTCGACGTTGTGGAGAGTGGGAGGTACGTATTCCTCCCTTTTCAACATATAGAAAATACACTGTTGTATATCTTCGTCCGCCACACTCTCCACACCGTCCAATACCCAAACCTTTTCGGAATCAGCGGAAAGAAGCCGTTTCCATAACCCTTTGACACTGCTGTATCTTTTTAGTTCAATGACTTCGGGGATATAATGGTTAAGTGCCTTACCTACAACGGAATTCACATCCCGTTCTTCCGTATCGGCAATGAGGACTGTCGCCAAATCCTTTAATCCTAATTTAATAAAGGCTATTGCTAAATCCTCATAACGGCTTCCGTTCTTTTCTTCTTCTTCCATTTCCGCAATTACTTCCTCTGCAGTCCTCCTTGAATGTTCCATTCGTTTGGAAACTTTGACGAAGTATTCATCAGCGTTTCGGACTATATCTTCTTCATCCAATATGTTTACTCTATTTTTCACATCTGATTGTTTTTAGAGATATAACAAGTTGTGACAAATCATTTAGTATTGAATGTGGATTTTTACAAATAAAAAAGGACTGCTTGTTCAGTAGCAAGACAGTCCCTTTGAGAAGAATTGGTTTATGGGTTCATATTATTGTACATAAGGTAAATCATAATCTATAATATATGATTCGACCAGACCAAACATCAGTCCGTCCGTCATTCCGTCTTTGGATTTCACCTCTTTACCATCATACATGATTATGTCTGTCAGAATACCATAAGGAAGGAAATCCAGTTCATAATCCGTTTTTACCAACTGTAATTTTAACGGGTCAAAATCTTCACCGTCATTTAGTTGTATATCAAATGTTTGTGTCATATACTTTCCACAATACATTAGGTTCGCAATTGAGGGGTTTGTGATTCGCTTGGAGTAATAATCTTTACGGTTTATGTACTTGCCTTTCTTGGATATTGCCTCTCCATTAACCTCAACACTGACCTTTGACAACATTACGGTGATTTCCTGAAAAGAATCCATATCAGTAATACCGTCCTGCTCCAATTCAAACACAGTTTTTTCCGTATCAACTCTATTCATATCAAGAATAGATTCTACCCAATAGACATTACAGATGCCGCTTAAAGTCAATTCTATTGTTCTCATTTTCTTATTCGATTTTAACAAGTTGTCACTTTGAAGACTATTTTGTTTTACCTGTTGTTTGTCCTCTAATATTTGAGCAAAGTAACTATACAATGTTTTCATCTTCTCTTTTTTATACTATAATATAGTTGGACAGAGAAGAATGTTTACCTTTTCAAAGGAATTAAAGTGATAACTCTATACTTAATTAGCAAACGTGAAATGGATTTCTTCAGTCCAATCCTCATCGCTGCTATGTCTGGACAAGATTTTATCGTCTTCCCACTTATATTCTTCATACGGATGATCATATCCGTCTGAATGTATATATGACGATGCCACCAAATGTTTTGGAGATACACCAAGTAATCCAGCCCAATAAAGATATTTCAGTTCCTCTAAATCCATATCATAAATGTCATAGAAGAACATCAGATTATTGACATTGGGCATTTCCGAATAAGTAAAATCAGTAGTATGATTATGGTTCAGTCTATCTACATGAACTAAATCCCCGTCAGTCCAAGTGAGCTTGTATTCCCTATCTTCCCGTCCCTCGTACATAAATACAAGATGACCTTCCTCATCATATTCACAAGTGGATTCGAAATCAAAACTACCATCTCCATCATAAGAGTTTATACGTTTAGCAAATCCCAATTCATTTAACCAAACATCATATACGTAAGACACACTTCCATCAGCGCGTTTCTTTGTATATCTTACATCAGGGTCTGAAACCGATTTATCTGGATTGAGATAGTTATATTCAAATGTTATTTCATCACCGTCAGCAGCTAACACTTGAGTAAGGAAACCATTCTCGTAAACAAACTTGTCCGTACCGTGGTCATCCACAACATCTACCAATTTCCCTGTAAACACCCTTTCAACTGGGGTCTTGTCTGTGGGGACGGTTATATCTCCCTCATCTTCCCCGCTTGATGAGGGATTTTTTTCGACCAGTTCCACTGTGGATTCGTACCATTCACCGCTCTCATAATCCTTATAATACTCATGAATGGTAAGTCTGTTGTCGGACGAAAAGCTTACAGTGATATTGCCCTCTTCATCATCGTTGTTCCATACGTTATCCCATGAATAGCGGATCTGTCCTTCGCCTCGGTTTTCCCATTTCCAGAAATGGGCTTCTATTTCATTGTCATTATAGAAACTGAGGAACGTGCCGGACTTGGAGAACATAACTTCCGATATCGCACCGTAATGTTCATCGGGAGTATAAGTCTCGTCGTATTCCCCATCGTATGAATCATATCCCGCCTCATGCACTCTCAGCACTTTCCATGTACGGCACAAGGCATTGGTCAGGTCGTCGTCCCCCATCGTTTCAGCCTTTTCCACGGCAAAGGTCATCTCGTTTCCACCATCAGGTTTAATCGTTATCTCTGTAATTCCCTGGCCGTCGCTTGATTTCAGCTGTATGACACCGAATCCCTCCAGATTGAAGGTTTCACCGTCGATTTGGGTGTAAGTGCCATAGATTACGTTATCGTATGTCACGGCTCTGCCCGCAGGGGCTTTCCGGGAAAAAAGACTTTCTTTTTCCAATGAAGAAACGGTGTAGCCGCTACCGCGTTTGATTACGATATAGTCACCGCTCGCCCCGAGTTCAATGCTTGCATACGGAGAAGAGCTGTCCGTGATTTCATATTTCCCGCTTACAGATTCGTATTGGGGAGGATTCATATTGACGACTTCTTCATCGTCGCCACTGCAAGAAAGGAAACACGGAACTGACAGCACGGTCAATAGTGCCATAAACGAAATTTTACAATACTTTTTCCACATAACTATTACTGTTTTAATTAATATTGAATTTGACTGTCGCTAATCAAAATTCTACAGACGGGATGCAGTAATAATTATGTTTCAAGGGAAAGAGCCGTCCCATTACTTTCGATACATCGGATAACCCCTTATCCCGTATCGAATTGCCGAGGTAATGTAATTCCCTTACCGGATGTCCGATTTTGCATTGCAAAATTATAAACTAATATAGGAATACAAGATTAATCATCCGTTAAATAATTCAAATCTCAATCATATTTCCTTTTTTATCCATTTATCTAACACGTATATTATATAATGTGTGGAATCTTCGGAGCGGATTAGCCAAAGAAATCAAAGACAAATCGCAGACTGCCCACAAATTTCTTATATTTACCAAAGGTGAATCAAACATTTAGTCCGAGAGGCGATTATTTTGCGTTAAACTATGCTAAAAGCACCCACCGAACACCTTATTATATAGTGATTCTATATCTTCGTTTGTGGGATTGTATTGGGAGGGTGTGTGATGATGTACATATCTTTCTTTTTCCGTTGGTTGTATGTATGCAAAGTTACCTAAAATACTGATATTCTGTTTTCTTTTGGAGTGATTTGTAGTTATAAGGCACAGACACAATGAAAATCCGATAAGTGTTTTGAAGAAACTTATCACCCATTCTAAGCACTCAATTATTAATCCGTATAACACATTGATATAGAAAGCATTATCGTAATTAATAATTTAAGTAGTGATTTTGTGGATAATGAGAGGTAGTATTTATATATACATATCCATCCTCTGAAAAGTCAGAATTTCTTTCCTAATTTATTAGTCCGTATAACGTATTGATATAGAAAGCGTTATCATTATTAATAATTTGGATGTTAATTTTGTGGGTAATGTAAGGGGATATTTATATATACAATATAATTTGTTTGAAGCACATATTTGGATATAAAACTATTAATCGCTATAACGTATTGTTATCTAATACATTATAGCGATTGATGATTATCAAATGGCGATATTGCAAATCAATAAATTCTGTAAGAGTAGATTTTCAACAATTCCATTCCCTTTTTATACACATACTCTTGTACTTCATTGGAACAAACATCCTTATCTTTTTTAAACTCATTAAAACGCTCCATTTCATACGTATATGTGATGTTGTTATGAACTGCATCTTTTATCGGTATCATATCTACTGGCTCCAACCATCTTCCCGTTTTAGGATTGATTTGAATCAGTAGATTCCACGAACAGAAGAACGGCAGGCTGTCATACTTAATTAAGCCGCCTTGAAATGCTTCCAATGTTTCCCTTTCATATTCAGTCTGTGAATGATGAAGTAATCCCTCAAATTCCAAAACCGCTTTCCACCTAATGTTTTTTTCTTCAATGATTATCTTATCCCGTCTTTCCTTTACTATCTTTTTCAATGAGGCATTATCCCTATATAATCTGTCCAATTCGGAACGATATTTCCCAATTTCAATTGTATGCGTATTTTGAAGTTCGGTTATTTGGGATTGGAGCAACGAAATTTCCTTATCCATTTGGATTTGATGATTCTTTTCCGTCCGTTCCATCAGTTTTTTGAGTGTCCGCACTTCTGACGATAACATCCGTTTCCCTCTTTTGAGTTCCTTTTCCTCGTTTCTAAGGTCGGTTATTGTCCTTTCCAACCGTGCGATTTTTTGTGGTATGGTTTCTCTCATCGGTTTATATTTTTGTTTTGGATTAATATAACGGTTTATACTGAGACCTTTATATTAAAGGAAAATCATTTTTTGCTTTTTACGAACTCCAACTTATTTATAATCTTATATAGCACATTGTATGTCAATACATTACATAGATTAATAAATTAAGACGGAAAATCTGACTTTTTGGTGGGCAGATATGTATATATAAATACTCCCATACATTACACACCAAATCAACACTCAAATTATTAATCGCGATAATGCTATCTATATCAATGTGTTATGTAGATTAATAAATTAAGACGGAAAATCCGACTTTTCAGAGAGTAGATATGTATATATAAAAACAATCATACAAAAGCCACAAATTCCAAAAACAAACTATTAACCCGTATAACACATTGATTTAGTTTGTGTTATATGGATTAATGATTGGAGTTAGAATAGTTCAGATTTAATTCTCCGAATGGTATTGATACTCGTCCCCGTTATCTTCGATATGTTGCTCAATGACAGGCCTTTTCGGATAAGTGATATTTCCTTTGGGTATTGTTCTTTGTACTTTTCTTTGGATTTTCTGTAAGTGGATGGTCGCCCCATCTTGATACCCTCCTTCCTGCAACGGTCTATGTACTGTTTCCGTCCGCTTTCCATACGTTCCTTTATCGTCAGCCGTTCCATTGCCGCCACTTCCAACAGAATGGTACATATAAGGTTGGCAACGGGATTTATCCGACCTCTTTCGTCCAATGTCTCCAGATTGTAGTTCTTCACATACAGGCTGACTTTGTGGTCGGTGAGGAATTGGATTACTTTCAGGGCTTCCAGCGTGTTGCGTCCGACTCTGCTTATTTCCAGACAGACCACCCTTTTTATCTCGTTCTCCCTAACGTAGGTTATCAGTTCCTTTATCTCCTCCCTTTCCTCTATCTTCAAAGCACCGCTGACTTTGTTTGCGAACACCCTCACCACTTCCCAACCTACCTTATTGCAGTAGTCGGTGAGTTCGTTTATCTGCCGTTGGTATTCCTGTCGGTCGGTGCTGACCCTTGCCAATATAACTACCTTTTCCATAATCAATTAAGTTTATGGATAGATATAACAAAGAAGCCCTATTAATTTAACATAAAACCTAAAATTAATATGAAATCATCCATTAAAAACAATAAGATTCAATGTTAAATTAATATGTTTTGGATATTAATAGGTTCTCACCGTTCATCTTTCCGTCTGTATTCATCTATGAGGGTAAAGGTCTGATTCCAGCATTTGACTTCATAGACGGTTACAATGTCGTTGATGTGGTTGTGGATTTTGATGTGTGCCGTGTTTCTGGTAGGTCGTACAACGATAATCTTTTTCACTATCCGTTTGATGATGGCAATCTGTTCCTCCAATGTTAATGAACTTTCGTTGAAGTCCTCCGTAAACTCAACATCAGTAATCTGCTGCTGTTTGGAAACGGATTCATTCATCAGTTCCAACAGCCGCCTTTGTTTGTCCGAATGTTCCTCCGAAAGTTGTTCTATCAGTTCTTCCCCTCTTTTGCTGCTCAACTTTCCGAATATCATCCTTTCCTCCACCTTATCCACTTTATCCTTTATGGATTGGATTTCCGTTTTGACGGTTTCTATCTTTTTGGAAATGGTCATTAAGTCCTTTTGCAACTGACGGCGGAGGACGGTTTTGTTCATCACATATTTCCTATACATCTTTTTGGCATACTCCCAAACGATAGGGTCAACGTTTTTTCTCTTTATGGATATTCTGCTTTCGTACTTCATTGTATAGGCATCTATGCCGTTTTGTCCGCTCAACATCCGCCCGCTCTTTCCGTCCCTTATCAGCCCTTTCAAAAGGAATCTGGATTTGCGGCTTTTCTTCGGCATTCGGTTGTGGCGTTTCAATTCTATCTGCGCCCTGTCGAACATGGACTTGGATATGATTTGCGGATAGTGGGATTCCCCTAAGTAACATTTCCTTCTCAACCAAAAACTTACGTTGCAGTTCAGTGTGAAGATATTTGTGTTGGGAAACTCACCCTCCTCTTTCAACTCTTGGGCTATCCTCCAAATGGACTTACCGTCATTCACATATTCGTTGAATATCCGTTTGATGATTTGGGACTGCCTCGGTTCGATGATATATCGTTTGTCCTTATCGGTAACGTAGCCGAAAGGAGGGCGACCGCCGCCGCTCTTTCCCATTGCGATGTTGTGTTTCCGTCCTCTCAACATCCGTTCCTGCTTCAACATCATTTCCGATTCCGACATGGAGGAGAAGATGGAGAACATCAACGACCCCGTCTGTGACATTGTACCGTCATGTTCCAACAGTTTGAAGTAAGGTTTCAGACAGATAAGTTGGATATGCCGTTCAACCAAATAGTCCCTTATGCTGAACAATACCAACTGACGGCGGCTCAAACGGCTCAACTCATACAGATATACCGCATCAATCGTTGGGTCGCTGTTGATGTGTTCTTTCATCTTGTTTAACCCCATACGTTCCTCCTCAGACAGTTTGATGGCTGATTCCTTATCCTCAATGATAATGATGTCCTTATCCTTATAATCGTCCTTATAGACCTCTTTCAGAACCTCCTCTGTCTGTTGTGTTAAATCTTGTTGCAGAGTGCTTACCCTGCTGAGAATGATTGCCTTACTCATATAACCGTACTTTAATGTTACACAGTTATATATACCAAACGGACGGTTTGAATTTAGTGGGGCAGTTACTATATTTTTATAATAGTTTCTTGAAGGACACCTTGCTGTGCTTTTGAGAGCACAAGAAATCCGTCAGCAAACGGATTGGAAATTGTGCTGTTATTACGGCTCCCAAAGCATCGTTTCCTGATGCCCAAACTGCCCAGAAGAAGAACGGGAATAAGTCTGTGTACAAGTCTGAACCTTAGTTTGAGGATACGGAGAATGAAAGTTATGTTTCCTTTCTTCTGCTATACAGGCAATAGCGTCAGTTCGATGCCTATATGTGCCAATTACAGCCAAAATCAGCTTTATGCCAATAGAGAAATGCAATTTTAGGCAGATACATCTTCGCTTGTTTGCAAACGCATGGAACCAATGGTTTGCAAAAACGATGACGGGCAGAAGCGAACATTCAGAAAATTCATTCTATACAGGTTTGCTGCAACATAGTTTCAATGGTACGCTGATTTATCGTTTTGCTGTCGTACTGTCGTACTGGTTTACAACAGCAAAACTTCAAATAAAAGTATCAGCAATGGGGTGCGGATTTTAAGGGGTAGAGCTTGGATGATGTAAATCTGTGGTACAATACATTTGGCTATCAATGTAATAATGAAGCAATAAATAAACAAAAGCGTATGGACATACACACACTGGCCTGCAAACCAGCTCGCGTTCCAACCTGCCTGCCGTCCTGCTTGCCTGCCTACCGGCACACTGGCAGACAGGCAAACCTTCCAACAGACTAATCCGTCAACAGAAAAGCTTAAATACAATTGAGGAACAGTATGAATTTAAACGCGGGTGCAGTGCTACTGATTTTTCATCACCAAGATGAGCAACTAATGGCAATAATGAAAAGATGTTTGATTTTCTCTATTTTTCAGAAGAATAACTTTGGTAATAAGGGATAAAAACACTACTTTTGCAAATAAGAAAAGCGTTCTTTTGATTAGTGCAGAACATTGCAGAATAGAGAAGCCCGCTGGTTACTATATCGTTACCTGTTAAGCTGATATTCTTTGTAAATTACTTGTTTTCAACGTGTAAGGAGAAGTGGTATGTCTTGCGCAATGCGACGACAGGTTTTTCTTCGTTTTGATCAGTGAGCCTATACACTTTAGTAACCTGTTATATGCTTGCTGAGTTATTCGCGGAAGCTGGTAGTCGTATCTTTCAAGTATGGACATTGCCGGAGGGAGTATAGGCGTATAATACTTCGTTCCGGTCTTGACACGCTTCTTGTCGATATAATAGTGTTCGTGTACCATTACAACATCCTTGGAAAAGTCGAACACGTCCATATCGGCATAAGCAAGTCCGGTGTAGCAACAGAACACAAACAGGTCACGGGCTTTACAGAGACCTTTGTCCCTAAGTTCAAGAGCTCTGGCTGCGGCCAGTTTTTCCTCGTTCAAGGCATTTTTAGGCTTATTTTTCCCACGCTCGGCCTTGAATTTCACATAAGGGGATTCTTCTATTATACCAAGTTCAACCGCTTCGTTAACATAGGGCCTGAGTCGTTTGTGGTAATTGTATAGCGTGGGCTGCTCTCTGGATGGGTCCTGCTGTCTTAACCACAAGTCGAATCTCTTAATATTTTCAGGTGTAAGGTCGTCGAATGTGCGGATGATGCGTGATTCTCTCAGAGTCTCCAGCGTGTGCTTATGCGCGCGAAGAGTAGACGCGCGCAGCCCTCTCCTATCCATCACGTAGTAACAGAATTCGATGAAGTCGGTACCAAATTTACCTGACTTTCTATCTAGCGCTGAAGAAAAAGTTTGATAAGTTACTTCTTTCCCGTCCTGAATTATGGAACGGGCTATCCCTTCATAATTCTTGATTAGGTCAGTAATTTTCCGGTTCAACTTTTTTGACTCTGCATGACGGACTACCAGACCATCCTCCCACTGGTTTGAATATAACTCAATTCCAGAAGACAATGTTTTTCTCTGAGTACGGTTGAAAATGATTTCAATCTCTACCACGCCGGTTGTGGTGGCAGATGCCTTCTTCTTGCGGTCGAACACCGCTCTGACTTTAGGTAACTTTAACATAACATTTGCGGTTTTTCCATGGATACATGAAGAAGTGCAATACAAGCGCAATACCGATGCAATACGATTAGAATGCCTGGTATTGCAAAATGCTTTTATACACTTTTTCAGACAGCCATAGACGGTTAAACATTTATTATTTCGTTATCCGCAAATGCGCTATACATCAATACTTTAAACTATAAAAGCCTATATTTCAAGTAACTAATGCAACTCAAATATAGGCTTTACTTTGAGCGGCAAGCGGGACTCGAACCCGTGACCCTCAGCTTGGGAAGCTGATGCTCTACCAACTGAGCTACTGCCGCGATTTGGTGATGCAAAGATAGAATTAATTTTTTAGAATTCTTCTTTTTCTTCGTTTTTTTTCGCCCGAAAAGCAGAAAAAATAGCCTGCCGACCTACTCCCAGAGCTTGTACAGGCTGCTTTCTCCCCAATAATTGTGGACGGAAGTAGCGATGCAGTTCTTGTAACGGAAGAAAAACGAACCAGGCATCTCCCCTCCCTTGGCATGGCAGACCGGCGTCTGGAGCGAAGCGGCTTCTTCTGTCGGCACGATGTCGAAGTAGCGATACTCATATCCTTTCAGGTTGAGTTCCCGATAGGAAGTCTGGCGGTACCCGCTGCACAGGCGATTGTCCTTCACGCAGACGGAATAAGGCAGGATACCGGCCATCTCGTAGGCCGTTCCGCCAAGACGTGCGGTCAAGGTCTGTCCCAACAAGGCCATTCCTCCCCCTTCGGCCAACAGCTTTCCACCGTTTTCCACGTACGCGCGCAACTGTTCCATCAGGCGTTTCCGGCGATGCAGCTGGCGGGCAAACAGTTCCGGATAGCCGCCGGGCAGGTAGACAATATCTGCCTGAGGCAGTTCGCTGCCGAACACCGGACTGAAACGGATGATTTCTCCTTGCATCCGGTCGATGCTTCTCCGGTACAGGAAAGGAAAGGCCGGGTCGGAAGCCAGGGCAATCCGCAGTTTTCGGGCACCAATCCATGCCTCCGTTTCGGTTTCCGAAATGTAAGGGAGTGAGTACGCACAAGGGAAGATACGGGTACAAAGATTCAATAGCTTGGACAAATCGATATGCTGTTCCAGTTGTTCAGCCACTTTGTTGAAGAGCTGATCAAGGCTCTTCCGCAGCGGCAAGGTAAGTGCCTGATGCCGGGGAGGAAGGCCTGCATCTCCCAGTAAAGGAAGATAACCCAGACATTCCACCCCCGCCTCGGCACAGGTTTCGCGCAGGAAACCATATTGGGCAGCCGAAGTGACCTGGTTGAAAATCACTCCGGCTATTTTCAAATCTGTATAGAAATGCTTGAAGCCTTGCAGCATGGCTGCCGTGGAGTAGCCCGCATTGCGCGCGCTGACCACCAGCACCACCGGTATTCTCATCAGACGGGCCAGTTCGGCCCCGCTTCCCTGCGCTTTCCGGAAACCGTCGAACAGTCCTCCCTTCCCTTCTACGAGACATACATCGGCCTTTTCGCCGTAACCGTTGTAGAGGGTTTGCAAATGAGTGTGCGAGGCCATCCACGCATCCAGATTGGCCGGTTCGTAGTCTGTGGCCAGCGCATGATAGCGCAGCTCAGCCAGCTCCGGTCCGCACTTGAACGACTGTACATGCAGGCCGCGGTTGCGCAACGCCCGCATCAGTCCCAAGGCCACGAGGGTCTGCCCGCTTCCGGGCATCAGGGCTCCGACAAGAAACTGTGGCTTCATCGGCTTACGACAATCCTTCTATTTCTCCGTTCACGATGTCGATGTGCAATGCCTGCGGCTCTTTCGGCAATCCCGGCATACGCATCATTTCTCCGGCTACCACTACCAGCATTTCCGCTCCGGCGTTGATGACGATGTCACGCACGGCGAAGTTGAAACCGGAAGCCACCCCGTAGAGTTTCGGGTCGGTAGAGAAAGAGTACTGTGTCTTGGCAATGCAGACCGGGAAATGCGTATATCCCAAATCCTTGATCATCTGTATCTTCTTGCGGGCAGCCGGGCCGAACAGCACCTGTTTGGCGCCATACAATCCGCAGGCAATCTTGGTCACCTTCTCTTCTACTGAGTCGTTCTCGTCGTAAGTGAAGGTGAGCGGCTGCGACGGGTTGTGTTCGATGGTGTCTACCACCAGGTTAGCCAAGTCGACGGCACCTGCTCCCCCTTCCATGAAGGCGTTGTTGATGGCGAAGCCCACGCCGATTTCCTCACAGTGACGGCGCACGAAGTCGAGTTCTTCGTCGGTATCGTTGGCGTAACGGTTGAAGGCCACCACTACGGTCTGGCCGAACGACTGGAGGTTGTCGATGTGCTTGTCGAGGTTCTTCACTCCTTCTTTCAAGCCTTCCATGTTCGGCTCCTTGATTTTGTCTACATCCACACCACCGTGCATTTTCAGTCCCTGAGCCGTAGCTACGATGATTGTCAGTTTCGGCTGGAGACCTGCCTTGCGGCATTTGATGTTGTAGAATTTTTCCGCACCCAGGTCGGCACCGAATCCGGCTTCTGTCACTACATAGTCGCCGAAGGTCATGGCCAGTTTGGTAGCCAGTATGGAGTTACATCCGTGGGCGATGTTGGCAAACGGACCGCCGTGTACGAAAGCCGGTGTATGTTCCGTAGTCTGTACCAGGTTGGGCGACAACGCATCTTTCAGCAGCACCGTGATGGCACCCGCCACGCCCAGATCTTTCACCGTGAAAGGTTTGTTTTCGATGGTGAATCCCAGCAGGATGTTCTCGATGCGGCGGCGCAAGTCGTCTTCGTCTCTTGCCAGACAGAGGATGGCCATGATTTCAGAGGCCGGCGTGATGTCGAAGCTTGATTCGCGGGTGATGCCGTTGGTCTTGCCTCCCAGTCCTGTCACGATGTAGCGCAGGCCACGGTCGTTCACGTCGAGCACACGGTTCCAGAGCACTTCCTTCATGGCAAAGCCGTTGTCCTTGTTCTGGTACATATAGTTGTCGAGCAGGGCTGTAATCATGTTGTGGGCCGAAGTGATGGCGTGGAAGTCACCTGTAAAGTGCAGGTTGATCTTGTCCATTGGGAGCACTTGTGCATAACCACCTCCGGCAGCTCCACCCTTCATTCCGAAGCAAGGACCGAGCGACGGTTCGCGCAAGGCACAGAAGGCCTTCTTGCTGATTTTGTTCAGTCCGAGTGCCAGACCGATGGAAACAGTTGTCTTTCCGATACCGGCCTTTGTCGGCGTGATGGCCGTCACCAGAATCAGGTTGCTCTTTTTCACCTTTTCTTCATCGATCAGTGTTTCAGGAACTTTGGCAATGTAACGTCCGTAGTTGGAGATTTCCTCTACTGGAATGCCATACTCGCGTGCGATTTGTTTAATCTTTGTCAGCTCAATGCTGCGTGCTATTTCGATATCCGATTTCATTAGGGCAGTTTTTAAGTTTGTGCCGCAAAGATACAAAAAGCCCCGTGCCGAGGCAAATGGAAACTACAGTTTTCTCGTGGGAGGAGGCCGAGGTGTGTCGTATTTCTTATAAAAAATACGGAGAAATTCTGTAACTTTGTCCAATAAAGCATATAAACCCTATAATCTGTAAGCAATATGAATAACTTCGATTTTTATAGCCCGACCGAATTCGTGTTCGGAAAAGGCACAGAGAGCCGGACGGCAGAACTGGTGAAGAAATACCGTGGCACGAAAGTGCTGATTGTCTACGGCGGCGGTTCCGTGGTGCGCAGCGGACTGCTCGACAAGATTAAGAAGGAACTCGACGAAGCGGGCATCCCTCACGTGGAACTGGGAGGTGTACAGCCCAACCCTACCGACCCGAAGGTGTACGAAGGCATCGACCTGGGACGCCGCGAGCAGATTGATTTCCTGCTGCCCGTGGGCGGAGGTTCTGTCATCGACACGGCTAAGGCCATCGCCATGGGTATTCCCTACGAGGGTGATTTCTGGGATTTCTATATCAACAAGGCCGTACCGCAGAAAGCGGTTCCCCTGGGCGTGGTGCTCACCATCCCGGCAGCCGGAAGCGAAGGTTCCGGAAACACGGTCATCACGAAACTCGACGGGCTGAAGAAGCTGAGTGTCCGCACGCACGGTCTGCTTCGTCCTACCTTTGCCGTGATGAATCCGGAGCTGACCTATACCCTGCCCGCCTGGCAGACGGCTTGCGGGGTGACCGACATGATGGCGCACATCATGGAGCGTTATTTCACCAACACCGAAGACCAGGAAGTGCCCGACCGCATGTGTGAGGGTACGCTCAAGGCCATCATCACGGAAGCTCTTCGGGTGATGAAGGAACCGACGAACTACGGAGCCCGTGCCAACCTGATGTGGGCCGGTACCATTGCCCACAACGGAACGTGCGGCGTAGGAGCTGTGGAAGACTGGGCTTCGCATTTCATGGAACACGAAGTGAGTGCTATATATAATGTAACGCACGGGGCCGGACTGGCGGTGATTTTCCCGGCCTGGCTCACCTACATGGCCAGCCATCACGTGGGCAAGGTGGCCCAGTATGCCCACCGCGTATGGGATGTGCCCGAGTCGGACGACAAGAAAGCCATGGCCCTGGAGGGAGTGGCTCGCCTGAAAGCCTTCTTCCATGCCATCGGCATGCCTGTCACCTTCAAGGAACTGGGTATCGAGCATCCGGACATCGACCTGCTGGTGAAGAAACTGCACGAGAACAAGGGACAATACGTGGGCTGCTACGTGCCGCTGGATGCACAGGCCACCCGCGAAATCTACGAACTGGCCAACCAATAAAAGCGGAGGGATTATGGAATACAACAATCAGGACGTGCGCAGGCAGGACCGCCTGCTCGACGAGACCCGCGCTTTTGAAATCCTACGCGACGGTGAATACGGCATCCTCTCCATGCAGAGCGAAGACGGAAATGGAGCCTACGGCATTCCGATTAATTATGTGTGGGACCGCGGAAACTCCATCTACATCCATTGTGCGCCGGTGGGCCGCAAGCTGCGTTGCATCGACGCCTGCCCCAACGTATCGTTCTGTGTGACAGGGCGGAGCCGCGTCATTCCCGACAAGTTCACTACGGGCTACGAAAGCGTGGTGCTGCAATGCACGGCTCACCACAGCCTGCACGAAGCAGAACGGATGTCGGCCCTCTCCCTCCTGCTCTCCAAATACTGTCCCGACCACAAGGTACAGGGCATCGAGTATGCCAACAAATCGTTCCCTCGTACGGAAATCATCCGGCTGGACATCCAGAAGGTGAGCGGAAAGACCAAAAAGATGGGGCTCTGACAAGAGGATTTTTGAAGACTTTTGAAGATTTTCTGAAGACATTTGAGGACTAGGAGAAAACGTCTAGGCGTTTGAAACAAAACGCTTAGACGTTTTACTTTAAACGCTTAGGCGTTCGTGATGAAACGCTTAGGCGTTTTGATCCAAACGTTTAGGCATTTTAATTTAAATGTCTAAGCGTTTTTTTACTTTAAAAAAAATAACCAGATAATCCCGTTTTTTTGTCAGTTAATCCAGGAAATCCCTATTTCCCTCCTTTTCTTCAACTACCCCGGTTTGCCAACATAGAATAACTTTATAAATTTGTAAACACTTGCGAATCAATGGGGAATTCTTTGATGATATTATAAAACTGTTTTTCTTTTCAGGTTGTATCAATCCTGAAACAGATAGTCGTGTGAAACTTGAATCTCTCTTTTTATACTACCACAAGGCCGGCATGGACATTTTTCCATTGCGGGCCTTGTTCTTCTATCTCGTTTATAACCAGCCACTCAGGAATAGATTGAAAAAATTATACAAAATAAACTGCTAAAAGGTTTGGCTATTTCGGATAAAAGATTTACCTTTGCACTCGCAAAAGAAAAAAAGATGCACTCTTAGCTCAGTTGGTAGAGCAACTGACTCTTAATCAGTGGGTCCAGGGTT
>ERZ652171.315-NODE-315-length-27302-cov-95.4403_pt1 | contig 27302 bp, 26 predicted proteins | sample MGYA00514759_ERZ652171 | MGnify/ENA metagenome assembly ERZ652171 | reverse complement strand
TATGTGAAAATCAACTTCAAAACGTAGTGAGGGCATGAGAGTATAAGTGAGAGCAATTTTTTTTACTATAATCATATAAGTCATTCATAATAAACCCATTATACATACAGTGAGGGCATGAGGGCATAAATACCCCGAACTTTCTAATGAAAAAATATGCTTATTTTTGCCGTCTTGCAGCCCATTTTCTGAATGCCTCGCATTTCAGTCCCTTCATGCGGAATCCTAGTGCAATGATGGTTGCCAGACTGTAGAGGTCCACACTGCAATTTTTTCCGTTATAGGTGAAATGTTCCACCCGCACATCCCGGTATTCATCAAAGTCACCGGTTTTTGCAAGGGATTTCAGTCCGGCATTTACCGACTGTACAAACACTCCATACGCCCGTGCGATGTCGCATTTCGGCAACCATACCTCGCCCTTGTCGTCCGTTTCTATCCTTACGCTCACCTTATCAGGTGCATTGCGGTTATATTCCACTTCAAAATTGCCAAATCTCACCATAATAGTTGCTTTTATACATTATATATGGAATCTCAGCATGGAGGTCATAACATGGCATCCAGTTTTCCCGCAAGGACCTCCATATCCTTTCTTATCTTCTCATTGGTTATGCGGGCATAGATTTGCGTCGTTTCAATGTTCGTATGCCCCAGCATTTTCGACACCGTTTCAATCGGCACGCCTTTAGCCAGAGTAGTGGTCGTAGCAAACGTGTGACGTGCCAGGTGGAAGGTAATATTTTTATTTATACCGCACAAATCCGCAATCTCTTTTAAGTAAGAATTAAGTTTTTGATTGCTCAGTACAGGCAGCAACTGACCTTTGGGGAGCTGACCTTCATATTTCTGGAGTATCGCTTGGGGTATTTTCAGCAGCGGTACGTTTACCGGAGTATCTGTCTTATGACGGTGCGTCATGATCCACGGCTTCCCGTCAAACGAGATTCTGATGTCGCTTGCCTTCAGTTCCTTCACATCCACATATGATAATCCCGTGTAACAGGAGAACAGGAACACGTCCCGTACCTGTTCCAGTCTTTTAGTCGGAAACTTCTTCTTCATTATCTTTTGCAGTTCCGCATCCGTCAGATAACCTCTGTCCACACGTTTCAGTCTGATTTTATAATTTGAAAACGGGTCAGTATAAATCCAACCGTTGTTTTTGGCGATGATTACAATCATCTTGAAAGTCTGCATGAATTTTGCCGTAGTATTCTCATTACATTTGCTTTCCGTTCTCAGATAGTTCTCGAAGTCCGTAATGAACATATGGCCGATTTCCTTCAGTGATATATCCGAAATATTGTATTTCACTTTCATAAATTCCTCCAGCCTCCGGTAGCAGCGGTCATATTTCGCGAGGGTGGCAGGAGTCTTGCTGATGCCGACCAGTTTTCTTGCATCCTCATTGTGTTTCTTGAAAAGTTCCAGCAGTGTTCTTTGTTTCGCCGTTATTCCCAAAAACGCATTGCGTATTTTTTCTACCGTTACGAATGACTCATGCACTTCAATATCCCGGTAGTGGTTTTTCAGCGAAGCACGGATGTCCTCCAATGTTTCATTCAACTGGCGGGCTTTTTGTGTATTTCCTTTCGCCTTGCCCAATGTGGTATCCCATTTATCAGGTTCTATATCCAGCTTTGAGCTGAATTGAGAAATTTCACCGTTAAGCGACAGACGAATCATAATACCCGCTTTTCCTTCCTTGTTCAGATAGTTCTTTCTTAGATAGAACAGAATCTTAAATGTACTCTTACTCATATCCTTTTTTAATTTAGCTCCGTTACAGTGGGTGTAATGACTTCCCTCTGCAAAGGAATAATTAATAATTGGGTTACAAGCAGACATTTGAACGTCAATGAGCGACAAATCAAGGACTTACATCGAAAATCGTTACAGAAGATTTTCCCGATTTTCCTGTAACGATTTTGTAACGGAACTTTGTCTGAAGTGGGCATTTTAATGTCTTTCGGTTGTCCACCGGATAAATAGAAAAAGTCCCGTAAAACGTTGATTTTACGGGACTTGTCTTAATTTGACTACCTAATGTCTTAGGTTTCAGCGGAGAGACAGGTTCTATCACCTACCATTTCAAACAATATCACAAGCTCGTAATATCTTGTTAATTACCAAGTTATTACAAAGTAAACAGAAAATAAAATATCTCTTAATATCTTTGCATATCTCACTTTTTGGGTGTATTTTTGGGTGTCAATTTTCAAACACACCCAATTATGAATATCAAAAGAAACATCATTTTCGCACTGGAAAGCCGGAAGAAAAACGGCGTGCCAATCACAGAGAATGTACCTATCCGTATGCGTGTGATATTCGCAAGCCAGCGCATAGAGTTTACAACGGGCTACCGCATTGACACAGCCAAATGGGATGCGGACAAACAAAGGGTAAAGAACGGATGCACAAACAAACTGAAGCAAAGCGCATCCGAAATCAATGCAGACCTGCTAAGACAGTACACGGAGATACAGAACATCTTCAAGGAGTTTGAAGTACAGAACGTACTCCCCACACCCGCACAGATAAAGGACAGTTTCAATGCAAGGATGAAGGATGCACCAGCCACAGAGCAGGAAATAGCCGAAGAACCTAAAACCAGCTTTTGGGAGGCGTTCGAGGAGTTTGTAAGGGAATGCGGAAAACAGAACGACTGGACAGACGCAACCTACGAAAAATTCGCTGCGGTAAAAAACCACCTGAAACAGTTCAGGAATGAACTTTCCTTTGACACGTTCACCGAGAACGGTCTGAATGACTATGTGGACTTCCTGCGTAACAAGAAGGACATGCGCAACAGCACCATAGGCAAGCAGATAGCCTTCCTGAAATGGTTCCTACGCTGGAGTTTCAAGAAAGGGTACAATCAGAACATGGCTTATGACAGCTTCAAACCCAAGCTGAAAAACACACCCAAGAAAGTGATATTCCTCACATGGGAGGAACTGAACAGACTGAAAGACTACAAGATACCCCCGACCAAGCAATACCTTGAACGGATAAGGGACGTCTTTCTGTTCTGCTGTTTCAGCGGGCTGCGCTATTCGGACGTATACAACCTCAAACGGAGTGACATAAAGCCAGACCATATAGAAGTGACTACTGTCAAGACAGCGGACAGCCTTATCATAGAGTTGAACAACCACAGCAAGGCGATACTGGAAAAATACAAGGACGTACACTTTGAAGACCATAAAGCACTTCCGGTCATCAGCAATCAGAAGATGAACGATTATTTGAAAGAACTGGGGGAGCTTGCAGAAATCAACGACCCGGTAAGGGAAACTTACTACAAGGGAAATGAACGCATAGATACCGTCACACCCAAATACGCCTTGCTGGGAACCCATGCCGGAAGACGGACATTCATCTGTAACGCTTTGGCATTGGGCATCCCCGCACAAGTGGTGATGAAATGGACGGGACACAGCGACTACAAGGCGATGAAGCCCTACATAGACATAGCCGACGACATCAAGGCTAATGCAATGAACAAATTCAACCAACTGTAACCGCAAGAATATCATGGAAGAAAGAATAACCTCAATGATACCCCGTTACGGGAAACTCAACAAAATATACACCGAAATAATGTCCGGCGGCAGTTTCTCTTTTGAGAAGCAGCAGCTCATTTCCGATTTTTACAGAGAGTACGGAGACACGCAGCCCTTTGAAACCGCACTTATCAGTCTCATGCTTGAAATGGACGCCGCGCACTTCTCCATATTGCTGAACAGCCTGAAACGTGAGATTGAAAGCAACATCTCGACTTACAACACCTGCAAGGAGTTTTTCGACCGTCTCGATACCGGATATGTCTGCCGACAGCATGAAAGCCGTTTTGACTGGGGTATTGACAGACAGATGAAAGTCACAAACGGATATTACCGGGAACTCATGGAAGCGAATGGCTCTTTGGAGGCGGTAGGTTTCAGGGAACACGACCGTCAGGAAGAAGAACTGCTGGAAAGAAGGTACGAACGGTGCAAACGGGAATACGACAAGGAGAAAACCAAGCTGGATGAACTGTACAGGCAGAAGGAGCAGGCAAGACGGGAAGCCCTGCAATGCCTGCAAAACCGTTGCGGGGACATTTGCAGGCTGGGCGGCTCACTATTGGCAATCCTTGAAAAATACCTGACCGACCAAAAGAAAAAGGAAGGGGAAGAAAAGGAAATGTCCGCATCCGGTACCACCCCGGCAAGCCCGCCCGCCTATTTCCCCATGCGGCTGCTGTCAGCCATTTATGAGAAATGCAACGGTGAACAGTTCGAAGCCGTTTCCGAACTGGACTTCTACGCCAGCATGAACCTGCAACCATGCGAAGGCAGACTGAAAACAAGACCGAGGGAGAAGGCGCGCGTATGCTATCTCATTTTCCTTATGGGTGAAACGCTGCCCAAGCCGGACAGAGAGAAATGGAAAGAGGACATCATGAACCTGCTGGGAATAGACGATACATACTACAAGTCAAAATACAAAGAGCCCGTTTCCGATTTCCCCAGTGAAAGCAACCGGGAATTTGCCAAGGAAATGCGGTCAATATTCCGATAGTCGATGATATGTCCCGACATTCCACGATACCACCACTTTTACCACTCAAAATAATTTCCACCACTCTTTATTACTTACTGATATTTAACAAGATAGCGTGATATTCAAATCACGCTATCCACATCCTTACCACCCGTACTCGGAAGTAACTTTGCACTGTTCGAACGAGGTAAAAAGCCCATGCGCAGGGCTTGCAGTACAAACGTTAATTTCATTCTGATATGGAAATTAGAGACCTTTTATCAAAGCCCGTATGGCAGATGACGGGCGAAGAGTTCATATTCTTGAACCGGCACGCCTTGCTGGGAAGCGGAACGAAGCCAGCCCAACCGGCAGCCGACAAGGAAAAGAAGTATGTGTACGGGATAGGCGGCATAGCCCGGCTGTTCGGGTGCAGCATACCCACAGCAAACCGCATCAAGAAAAGCGGGAGGATAAACAGAGCCATTACGCAGATAGGACGCAAAATCATCGTCGATGCGGACATGGCGCTGGAACTGGCAGGACGCAAAAGCGGGGAACGCGGATAGGGAGGTGTAGTATGGACAACAAGGAAAGAAACATCACCCCCGAAGAGGCGGTAATCCTATGGCATGCCTCGCGGCTTGACCTCTCGAAAAACCACGAGCAGGCGCCCGAAATCCTGAAAGTGCAGGGCTCCGTCATCGGCACACTGGGAAATTTCAGCGCGTCAATCGGAAAAGCCAAAAGCAAGAAGACGTTCAACGTCTCCGCAATCGTGGCGGCTGCGCTGAAAAACGGGACGGTACTGAACTATACGGCGGAACTGCCCGAAAACAAACGGAAAATACTCTATGTGGACACCGAGCAGAGCACCTACCACTGTGAGATAGTGGCAAGGCGCAGCCTTCGCATGGCGGGGCTGCCGACCGACAGCAACCATGAGAACCTCGAGTTCCTCGTCCTGCGGAAGTACACGCCCGAAGAGCGCATAGCAATCGTGAGGGAGGCAATCTACCGTACCGAGAATGTTGGGCTGGTAGTCATCGACGGGATACGAGACATGGTGTATGACATCAACAGTTCCAGCGAGTCCACGAAGGTAATCTCCCTGCTGATGACATGGACGGGGGAAAGGAATATCCACATTCACACCATACTGCACCAGAACAAGGGGGACGAGCATGCAAGGGGGCACATCGGAACCGAGCTAAGCAACAAGGCGGAAACGGTGCTGCAAGTAGAAAAGGACGAGAAGAACCCCGGTGTAAGCACAGTCAAAACCGCACATATCAGGGCAGTGGACTTCGAGCCATTTGCTTTCCGCATCAACGGGGAGGCATTGCCCGAACTGCTGGAGGACTACCAGTTCAAGGACAAGGATGAGACAAAAGGGAATAGAGGGAAGTTCGACCCGTATAGGGACATCACCGAACAGCAGCACCGCATTGCACTGGAAGCGGCATTCACCCTAAAAGACGAATACGGTTACAAGGAACTTGAAGGGGCTTTGCGGGAAGCATACGCCTCTGTCGGTGTCAAACTCAGTGACCACAGACTGCGTGACCTCATCACCGTATTGAAAAACAAGCGGATGATAGTGCAGGAGAACGGAAGGAAATACACCTTCAAGCCGGACTTCCACTATTAGCGGCGCAGACTGGAAACCGCTTCACGTCAACCGGGGTATATATATATGGTGAAGTGAAGTGGAATATTCCAGAATATGGTAAAAACCGCTTCACTTCATTCCCGTACCTATATATACGGAAGTGAAGTGAAGCGGATATATACAGACCGTACCGCAAACATGTACGGGCGAAAAGAAAAAACAATATCCACTTAAACAGAAATTTACATGAATACGAATGAAGCAAAGCAGATACGCATAGAGGAATATCTGCACACTCTTGGCTACAACCCGGTAAGACGGCAGGGAGACAGCCTATGGTACAAGTCACCGTTCAGGGACGAGCAGGAACCGTCCTTCAAGGTGAACATGGAACGCAACCTATGGTACGATTTTGGCGCGGGCAGGGGCGGGAACATCATCGCACTAGCGCGGGAACTCTACGCATCCGACAGTCTGCCCTACCTCTTGGAACGGATAGCGGAGCAGGCACCCAGCGTGCGCCCGGTATCCTTCTCTTTTGGCGGGCAACCACTCTCAAAACCAAGCTTCCAGCAGTTGGAGGTGGTGCCGCTTTCTTCCCCCGCCCTATTGTCCTATCTGCGGCAGAGGGAGATAAATACGGAACTGGCAAAAAGAGAATGCAGGGAGGTGCGCTATCTGACTGGCGGCAAACCCTACTTTGCCGTTGGTTTTCCCAACCGTTCGGGAGGCTACGAGATACGCAACAAGCTCTTCAAGGGCTGCATAGCACCGAAGGACATCACCCACATACGGCAGGAACAGCCGAAGGAGACCTGCTACCTCTTCGAGGGCTTCATGGACTACCTCTCCTTCCTCACCCTGCGGCTGGAAAGGTGTCCTGACCGTCCCGACCTTGACGGGCAGGACTACATCGTACTGAACTCGACTTCCAACCTCTCCAAGGCAATCCGACCATTGGGCGGTTACGAGCGCATCCACTGTTTCCTCGACAACGACAAGGCGGGAATGGAAGCTGTTCAGGAACTGCGGGAGGAATACGGGTTGCGCATCCGGGACGCGTCGCACATATACGGAGGCTACAACGACCTGAACGACTTCCTGCGGGGTAAACAGAACAGACAATCCGAACGGCGGCGTGAGAAGCCGGAACCGGAGAAAAGCCAACAGAAGGCAGAGCAACCGAAAAAGAAAAACAAAGGTATCAGGATGTAACCGTACAGCCACCGGAAGGCTTTGAAAAAAGCCATAGCTCATTAGGGCTTTTTCTTCACGCAATGCACGCATCGCTAAAAAAGCCCCAATGAGCAAAAGGGACGCCGCCCCTTTTGAAACCCCGAAGCCATGCGGCATGGGAGCAAGGCAGGGGAAGTATTAACCGAAAAATGTATTACAGTTATGGGATATGCAGTTTTGCATTTGGAAAAGGCAAAGGGTGCGGACGGTGCAATGTCCACACACATAGAGCGCACCGTCCACCCGAAGAACGCGGACAGAATGCGCACACACTTGAACCGGGAGCTGGTACGGTTCCCCGAAGGAGTGAAGAACCGCACGCAGGCGATAGCGCACCGGATAGAGACGGCGGGCATCAAACGCAAGGTGGGCACCAACCAGGTGAAGGCAATCCGGGTGCTGCTCACCGGAAGCAACAAGGACATGAAGCAAATGGAAGAGGACGGGAGGCTTGACGGCTGGTGCAACGACAACCTGAAATGGCTCCGGGAAACATACGGGGAGCGGAACCTTGTGTCGGCAGTCCTGCACATGGACGAGAAGACACCTCACATACACGCCACTATCGTACCGATAGTGACCGGAGAGCGCAGAAAAGCCAGAAAGGAAGAACAGAACGGGAAAAAGAAATACCGCAAGAAGAACACGCAGGATGTACGGCTGTGTGCTGATGACGTCATGGCAAGGCACAGGCTGAAACACTATCAGGACACCTATGCACAAGCCATGAGCAAATACGGCTTGCAAAGAGGAATAGACGGTTCGTTGGCAAAACACATATCCACCATGCAATACTACAAGGAACTAGTAGAGCAACAAGACAGCCTGCAGGAGAACATAGAAACCCTGCTGGGGCTGGAAGAGGAAGCGCAGAAGAAACTGAAAAAGGTCAAGGGAGAAATCAACGTGCAGAAGATGAAGGGTGCGGCGGTGAACGCCACCACAGCCATAGCGGACGGGGTGAGTTCTCTTTTGGGCGGCAGCAAGGTCAAGAGGCTGGAAGCGGAGAATGAGGGCTTGAAGCAGAATATAGCCAATCTGCAAAGACAAGTACAAGCCGAACAGAGGGAACAGACAAAAATGGAGCACCGCCACAACAGCGAGATAAACAAGATAGACCGGAACTACCAGCAAAAAATCAGGGAATACGACAACAGACTGGAACAGATAGACACCTATTTCCCTATCGTAACGGAACTGCTGCCCATAGCCGAACAATGCCGGGAAGTGGGGTTCACCGAGGAACTGACAAGGCAAATCGTCACCCTACAACCCGTAGAGTTCAAGGGAAGGCTCTATTCGAAAGAGCACCGGGAAAAGTTCAGGACAGACCACTCGACGGCAACCGTAGAGAGAAATCCGCAGGAGAAAGGAAAGTTCCGGCTATGCATTGACGGTATACCCATACTCGAATGGTTTAAAATGAAGTTTCAGGAACTCAAAGAAAAACTGGGTGTAAGCCACACCCAAAAAGAAGAGGACACCCCCAAAAGGGGATTCAGGTTATAAAACACAAGAAAATGAGAAAATTCAAATATATTTAGTTGGGGTTATTTAATTATTTTTCATATTTTTGCATCGGATTGAGCAAAACTCTCTCCAAAACATATTAGAATTTTTAGAAGCGTTATGCTTATCGTTCAGTCGGAAACCTAGGAAATTTCCCAGACATACAAACGATGATAGCATAGTGGTTCTCACGCTATAGCGTGGGCTGCTATTGGTACATCTGTTTGTATAGGCTTTCCTAGGGCCTCCGATTGAAGATGTGAGCATTGCAGTTCCACACTTGAACCAATAATAATTATGTATAAACCTGATACAAAGGTCAATGATGAGGTTCTATCTACAAATTGATACCATAATGTTCCCGTTATTGTCAATGATTCAAACACAATCAAGGCCGTTTATAGGAATAATCATAGTACAAGAATAGTAGTAACAAACTTCGAGTTTTTATTGCTTAGTAAAAATGGTTTTAATCTGTAACATTAACGTGAATATCGTATTCGTCTTTTTTGTCTTGAATCTTTTTAACCTCATTAATCCAAAAACTAACATTGTTAATAAAACTATCCCATCTAACCATATGTATGTAACTGACATAACCACGGTAAACATCATCGCCAATATTGCAAATTGAATGTGTTTTCTCTATTTGATTAAACATATTCGCTCGTAAAACTTTAAATAGTTTATTTGTATGCCATAACATACATCCTGACTGACAACATCTCTTCGGTTCGAGCATATAATCATACCTACCGTTAATATCAGGAAGAACGACTGCCAGTATACCATTTCTTCTGCTAGTTCTGTCATTTCGAGTTGTCTCTCTTAGAGAATAAGACACTTCCCAAGGAATCCATTGATCATCTTCACTTTTATTTAATTCTTTCATATTAGGAGAAATAAGTACAATAGTAATGCTACTATCAAAAATTTTGTTTCTTAATTTTGATTCCACAGTGGAGTCTTTAAAATTGGATAGATCCTCACCATCTAGTTCTCCTTTATTAATGTGATCATCATCTTCAAGCTTATCCTGTAGCTCATCAACATAGTGACGAACTTTGGTTGATTCGTACCAAGGTGTTCTTTCAAGATGTTTCACGGAAGTATCACCATATTTATATGATATAAAAATCTTATGTCCCATGATTATTTATAAATTAAGTAAATCTTTAAATAATGAAGAATATGCCAAGTTAATGCATAATTCAGGTTTTTTGCCATCAAAATATTTGTCATAAATGATTTTGGCAGCACCTCCAGTGCTAGCCAAAGGAAATACTTTTGCGTCTGGATGTAATTGAGTAAACATTGTATATTCATCTTCTACACCTTCCATGCCTCCAATAAATATTCCAGCGTAAAATTCATTATCTTCAAGCATACGTTTTCTCATTTCTTTTATACTCAAATCTTTATTTCCCATATCAACAGTCTTTATAATATGAGCAACACTTTCATTCTCTAAAGGAAAGAACTGTTCAAAATACGTAGATTGATACAAAGTTACGCTACTCTGTATATCTAATCCCGAATGCTGCAAAATACTAGCTATAAGTGGTGTTATTGAAGGATGGCCTCCCCAAATCAGTTTATACTTAGGCAATGCTATACTGGCTAAAGCTAATACTGAATCACGTATTGCTATTGTATCAGCTGTTCTAAAATATTTTTCATCTCTTCCTAGCATAGGAATACTTGCGGACAAGAATATATTTAATTGTTTTTGAGCCATAATTCAAAATCTTTTTTCTTAATAGTTTTAACCTCTAATGATTTATTTAACCATTCTAGATGTTCTATCCATTTCTTACGAATACGTAAGTCGTCATATATAAGGAATAATTCAATTTTCTCGTTATTAAGCAATTTTCTAAAACGTAGGGAATCGAAGCAGTCGTAAGATTGTGGAACACCTATTGCTGGAATAAACAATCTAATTCTATCATCTTTCAAAGTTTCTACAAGATAACGATATTCTTGCGTAAGTTGTCGCCCTTGTTTACGGGCTTCTTTAACAAATTCTCCCACAAGATTATCTTGTCTTGCAGCGAGGTTTCTAGCTCTAACAGACTCTACCGTTTTTACAATGTTTTCAATACATTTTTCAGTAATATGACAAGATTCATTATGAGAATCTTCATTCAGAAACATTTTTTGTGTTAATTGGATAGGTTCGCATAATAAATTGTGTATGTCTGGGGTACAATCAGGCCAAATAATTTCAACTACTCCAATTTGTTTTTGGTTTGCTGATACAATCTCCTCATTGCACCACTTGCTATTTTTAAAATCATTAGTGTATAACTGGATTAGCACATCGCAATCCGTCATTCGGTGATGTAATTCTTCTTGAAAATTTTTAGCAGGATTGATAGAATATGTGTCAAGAAATACATCGTAATTATTCCGGACAAAAGCATCAAATAATTGGTTGGCCACAGCAGAAGAATCCGTCCGACGATAACTAATGAATAGCTTCCGGTTTTCTCTCAATAACCTCATTGATTCAAATGCATAGTTAATATACTTTTCAATATGATCAGCAATATATTGTCTTCCATTCATTACATGAATAATTTCAGGAACTTCTGCTTCAAATTTTTCGCCAAAATATATTGGCAAAATAGCATCCCCATTATCAAGGAGAACTTTTAATACATCGATATCTTTTTCTGAGTGATTTATATTGCCAAAATAGAATACGAAAGATGGTTGTTTATTTGAATACTTTTCACGAAAAGTATCGACATGGACTACCTCAAACATATTATTATTCAGACCTATACTTTGAATCTTCTCAAAAAAACGAACTTTTATTGCATTACAAGCATCATTCTTGATATCTCCCAGAAAGATAAGTTGGTATTTATATGTCATGATAATTGTTGTCCTTTGTAAGTAACTATGATATAATCCAATCGTATAATTTTTTGAGATGAAAATCTCCATCTTTATCCTTGTAACGATAGTAATATCCTCTAGGTATCAACTTCCCGTTTGAATATTTTTCTGTTCCAAAATAATATTGAATAGTCGGATATATTTGCATATATTCAGAACCTTTCCAACTACCATCGTTCTGAGCAATTGGAAATAATGCTATTTTCCCTAAATTAAATTTTTGTGCATCGCCGTAACCTAATTCCCAATTGCACCATTTTGAGTCAATAGCACACCATCAGTAGCAATCAATATGAATTTATCATATTTTTCAATTTGCTGTTTAATTATTGTCGCTGTAACTCCAGAAGTAGTCCTTGGCATAGAATTGTCAAGCCAATCAACATAAATGCTAGTATGCAAATTTTCTAAAATGTAGGCAACTCGTTTGAGTTGGCTAATTTCATCATGTTTGTGAGACAGGAATACGGATGCACGCTGACCCACAGAAAAAAGTCTAGTTTGCCGATGAGACTCCGAAACAACATCAGCAGCAAAAGTAAGATTTTTTAGTTGGTTTTCTGTTAGAATCATAGCCATTTTTAATTTTGACAACAAAAGTACAAAAATAATTCGAGGTATCGAATATAATTCGCTATATTTGCACAATAAAATTGCATTTAAGGATGAAGCTAAATAGGATAAAGGCAGTCTTGTCGGACAAAGGTATTTCCCAAACGTGGTTGGCTAAAAAACTGGATAAGAGCTTCAGTATGGTCAATGCCTATGCTTGCAACAGAATCCAGCCTAACTTGGAGACACTGCAGCAAATTGCAGAGATTCTTCAAGTAGACTTAAAAGATCTGATAACAGACAAGGATGAACGGGAATGATGTCCTGTGGACATGTATTATCTTTTTTAGCGTATAACTTCTGATAATGCAGAAATATAGGAGCAGCTATGACACCAGAAGAAAAAGCTAGGCAAAAGATAGATCAATGGTTCGCCGAGGCAGGTTGGAAAGTAATCAATAGGGAAGATTATGAACCAACCTGTACTGCTGTTGCCATAAGGGAAGGATTGCTGAAGGGTAATCTTGAAGCGGATTATTTCCTTTTCATTAATGGTAAGGCCGTTGGTGTTCTTGAGGCCAAAAGGGAAGATGTGGATGCGCTTTCCGATAAGGTATGTGAGCAGGCGGCATTGTATGCCAAAAGCGTTCCTCATATATATCAGACATATCAGAACCCATTGCCTTTTATTTTTACTTCCAATGGGAAGGATCTGTATTTCTGTGACTTCCGCAAGCAGGAGCAAAGTTTCAAACAGATAATGGCTATCCCAACTCCCTATGAGTTGGTCAAGCAGTTAGGGATAGGTGATTATTTTGCAGGACTTCCTACCTTGCAAAAAAAAGGATTGCGAGATTGCCAGTATGAAGCTGTAACTGAGTTAGAAAAAAGTTTCCGTGCCGGGCAAAACCGAGCCTTGATGGTTTTGGCAACTGGGGCAGGCAAAACATATACAGCTTGTCTTGCTGCATATCGGTTGCTGTCCTATACTCCTATGAGAAGGATACTGTTTCTGGTGGATAGAAATAATCTTGGCAAACAAGCCGAGGGCGAATTCGGAACTTTCCGATTGACAGAAAACGGAGAAGCTTTCAATACCATATTTACGGTAAACAGACTTCGTTCTTCATCCATTCCGTCAGACAGCAATGTGATTATTTCGACTATTCAGCGACTTTTTTCATTCTTGAAAGGTGATACTATCGAAGACAGTGATGAAGATGATGGCAATGAGCCAACCGAGGAAATCATTTTGCCGCCAAATCCAAACCTGCCGCATGATTATTTTGATTTGATTATCATAGACGAATGTCATCGCTCTATTTATGGAAACTGGCGGAAAGTATTGGAGTATTTTGATACGGCAAGGCTCATTGGATTGACAGCCACACCTGTACCAGAGACTATGGCGTTCTTCAACAACAACCGTATAGTCAACTATACCCTGGAAAAAAGTATTGTTGACGGTGTAAATGTTGACTGTCGTGTATATAGAATCAAAACACAAGTAACGGAGAATGGCGGTGCCATATTGGAGGGTGAAAAGGTAAAAGAAGAAACACGCTATACAGGAGATATAAAAACCATCTTCAACAAGGAGACTAAAACTTATACCAGTAAGGAACTGAATCGAAGTGTCATCAATCCGACACAGATTAAACTTGTCTTATCCACTTATCGCGATGTTGTCTATACCAAACTATTCAATGACCCTCAAAGGGAAGCCAACTTTGACTATTTGCCGAAGACATTGATATTTGCCCTCAACGAAACTCACGCTACCAATATCGTACAGATTGCGAAAGAGGTATTCGGACGTACCGATAACCGCTTTGTGCAAAAAATCACATATTCTGCAGGCGACAGCAACGAACTGATACGCCAGTTCCGCAACGACAAGGATTTCCGTATTGCAGTTACCTGCACATTGGTTGCAACCGGAACGGATATAAAACCGTTGGAGGTTGTGATGTTTATGCGCGATGTGGAATCGTTGCCCCTGTATATACAGATGAAAGGTCGCGGCGTGCGCACCATTGGAGACGAGCAACTGCGCAATGTCACCCCGAATGCATTCAGTAAAGATTGCTTCTACTTGATTGATGCCGTAGGTGTAACTGAACACGAAAAGATAATACCGACGACAGCAGATGAGCCGACAACAAAAACAATTACTCTTAAAGAGTTATTGGAGCGGATCAGTCATGGCTATCTCCCCGATGAATATTTGCAACGTCTTGCAGCAACGCTTTCTCGAATATATAACAAGGCAGACAATTCGCAGAGAAATGAGTTCGCCCGCTTGGCTCATGATGACATGAAAGGACTTGCTTCCAGAATTTATGATGCACTTGACAATAGCACACTCCCACCGTTTGTCAGCATAAACGAGCCAAATAACGAGCGGAAAGGATTGGTTTCCCCACTTGCCAATCATGCAAATGCAAGACGATACTTGCTTATTCTTGCCGCAGGATTTGTCAATACGCTGATACCGGGAGAAGATACACTTATCTCTAAAGGGTTTTCTATTGAGGAAGCACAAAACACGACCGAGGCTTTCGAAGAGTTTTGCAGAGAACACACTGACGAAATTGAAGCATTGCGAATCATTTACAATAATGAAGGAGAGCCGATTACTTATTCAATGTTAAAAGATTTGGAGAACAAGCTTAAAATGGCAAACAATCATTTCACATCCAAGCAACTTTGGAACTCGTATGCCATCCTGAATCCAAACAGTGTGCGACGCTCTACCACCAAAGAAGAAAGCGATGCACTTACAAATATCATTCAGCTTGTGCGCTATGCTTTCCGGCAAATCGAACGGTTGGATAGTGTAGTCACTACCTCCAAACAGTACTTCAATCTATGGCTAGGACAAAACCAGCGAGAAATAACAGATAAACAGCGCGAAGTGATAAGTCGCATAGTGGACTACATCGCCTCCAACGGTGCTTGTACAGTGAGGGATATTCGTGAAGACGATGCAACCCATGCGGCACAAATGATACGGGCGTTTGGTAATATGCAGAAAGCAGACGATGCACTTCGTTCTCTTTATACATTTGTAGTTTTAAGAAAAGCAGCATAATAAATAATGGCAACAAATAACACAACAGAGCAATCACTCACCAAAAAGGTATGGAATCTGGCTACCACTCTTGCTGGGCAAGGGATTGGGTTTACCGATTATATAACTCAGCTCACCTATCTTCTGTTCCTGAAGATGGATGCCGAGAATGTGGAAATGTTTGGAGAAGAATCCGCTATCCCAGATGGTTATCAATGGGCAGATCTGATTTCTCTTGACGGCTTAGATTTAGTCAGACAGTATGAAGAAACGCTTAAACTGCTTAGCGAACAGGATAATCTGATTGGTACTATCTATACAAAGGCACAAAACAAGATTGACAAGCCCGTTTATCTGAAAAAGGTCATTTCCATGATTGATGAGGAACAATGGCTCATCATGGACGGTGATGTGAAAGGTGCTATCTACGAAAGCATCCTCGAAAAGAACGGACAAGACAAGAAAAGCGGTGCGGGGCAATACTTCACTCCCCGTCCACTTATCAAAGCAATGGTGGATTGTATCGCTCCTCAAATAGGAGAAACGGTTTGCGACCCGGCTTGCGGAACAGGTGGTTTTCTGTTGACAGCTTACGATTACATGAAAGTCCAGTCAGCAAGTAAGGAAAAACGGGATTTCCTGCGTAACAATGCCTTACATGGTGTGGATAACACTCCATTGGTGGTAACACTTGCCTCAATGAATCTATATCTGCATGGCGTAGGCACAGACCGAAGTCCGATTGTCTGTGAAGATTCGCTGGAGAAAGAGCCGTCAACGCTTGTAGATGTGATACTTGCAAATCCTCCATTCGGAACACGCCCGGCTGGTTCTGTCGATATCAACCGTCCGGATTTCTATGTAGAGACAAAGAATAATCAGCTGAACTTCCTGCAGCACATGATGCTGATGCTTAAGACCGGAGGCCGTGCAGCTGTAGTATTGCCGGACAATGTTCTTTTTGAAGGAGGTGCCGGTGAAACAATACGAAAGAAGTTGCTGACGGATTTTAATCTGCACACCATTCTCCGCTTGCCTACAGGTATATTTTATGCCCAAGGCGTGAAAGCCAATGTCTTGTTCTTTACGAAAGGACAGCCGACAAAAGAGATTTGGTTCTATGATTATCGTACAGATGTCAAGCATACTCTTGCCACCAACAAACTCGAACGCCATCATCTGGATGATTTTGTCTCTTGCTATAATAACCGGGTAGAAACCTTCGATGCAGAAAATAATCCGCAAGGACGATGGCGGAAATATCCGGTAGAGGAAATTCTTGCCCGTGACAAGACAAGCCTTGACATCACATGGATAAAACAAGGTGGGGACGCTGATGATCGTTTGCTTTCCGAACTAATGGCCGATATAAAAGAGAAAAGCCAAAGAATAAGTACCGCTGTAGCCGAACTTGAAAAGTTACTGGCAAATATAAATGAGGATTGAGTGCATGGAAAACAATAAGATAACCATATCAGTCGAACAACAGTTCGGAGAAGTCATAGACATCATTCTCCAACATAAGAGTCGTGCTTCCAAAGCTGTTAATGAAGAGTTGCTTCAAACAGCATGGCATGTGGGAGGTTATGTTTCAGCCAAATTGAAAAGCGAAGAATGGGGAAGCAAGGTCGTAACACAGTTGTCTGAATATATTCGTTCACAACGCCCGGACATCAAAGGATTTGGGCGAAGCAGTATTTATAACATGGTGCTATTTTATGACGAATATTCTTCTGCGGCATTTGCTACTACAGTTGAGAAATACCTGAACTCTGAATTTGTCCAGCCAAGAATTGGACAAATAGAGACATCACATTCAGAGCCATCTTCAGAACACGCAATAATAGTGCATCCAAAAACTGCACAAATCGTCCAGCCAGGAATTGGACAAATGCCGAAGATACTGGAATTGACAACATTGACCAACCATATTGAAATCTTATGCCGTTGTAAAAGTAACGAAGAACGGATGTTCTATATTCTTTATGCCAATAAAGAACATCTGGTAAAACGGGAACTTCAGCGTTGTATCTCAAATCAGACATATACGGCTTTATTAGGTAATAAGGACAATATGTCAAAAGGGTTGCTTAAAGCATACCCTGCTGCTCCGGTCATGTTTAAAGATACTTTGTTTGTTGATTTTCTTGATTTACCAAAGAAGCATAGTGAATCACGGTTGAGAAATGGTTTGTTGGAGCACATGAAGCAGTTTATCCTTGAATTGGGCAAGGATTTTATATTCATGGATCAGGAATACCGTCTCAATATAGGTGCATCTACATTTAAGGCTGATTTACTGTTCTTTCATCGTGGATTGCAGGCATTGGTCGCTGTGGAATTGAAAAAGACGAAGTTTCATCCTCGTGACCTCGGGCAGTTGGAATTTTATTTGGAAGCACTTGACCGGGATGTGAAACGCTCTAACGAGAATCCGTCCATAGGCATAATTCTCTGTCCTGAAGCAGACCGGGTAGTAGTGGAATATGCCATGAGCCGAAGCATGAGCCCCACAATGATAGCTGAATATAAACGCATCCTTATTCCACAAGAACGTATGCAGGAGAAATTGAATGAATTTTGCAACCTGTTTCTGAATAAAGACTGATTGCTATGGATACTAAGAAATTACGTCAAAAGATATTAGACCTTGCCATTCATGGTAAACTTGTACCACAAGACCCAAACGATGAACCTGCATCCGTCCTGCTTGAGCGCATCAATGCAGAGAAAGAACGTTTGATAAAAGAAGGAAAGATAAAAAGGAGTAAAAAGTCTGCAAAGACTTCTGATACGCCCCATTATGAGAATGTACCGTTTGAAGTGCCTGAAGGATGGGCATGGTGTAAACTTGGAGATCTGGCCTTTTATAAGAAAGGTCCATTTGGAAGTAGCCTTACAAAATCTATGTTTGTTGCTCAAAGTGATAATGCATATAAAGTATACGAACAAAAGAATGCTATTCAAAAGGATCATAAGCTTGGTTCATATTTTATTTCTAAAGAAAAATATGAATCTTTAATAGGATTTGCTGTTCAGCCCAACGATATTATTGTCAGTTGCGCAGGAACTATTGGAGAAACATATGTTTTGCCTGAGAATATTCGGGAGGGAATTATCAATCAAGCACTAATGCTAATTCGTTTGTATTATCGAGACATAGAACGCTTCTACTTGCTTTATTTTGATTTCATTCTCAAAGAAGAAGCTTATAAAGAAAGTAAAGGTACAGCTATTAAGAATATTCCTCCTTTTGATATTCTTAAAAATTTCTATATACCACTTCCTCCACTTGCAGAACAGCAGAGGATTTTAGATGAAGTGGACAATTGGATGTCGTTAGTTGATTCTATTGATAGTAATAAAGAGCATTTAGAGAGCATCATCAAGCAAACCAAAAGTAAGATTCTTGACTTGGCGATCCACGGCAAACTTCTACCACAAGACCCGAATGACGAACCCGCTTCTGAGTTGCTAAAGCGTATCAATCCGAAGGCAGAAATTACTTGTGATAACGGGCATTATCCGCAGTTGCCTGACGGGTGGTGCAAATGTCGATTAGAGTACATAGTTGAATACGAACAACCACAAGCCTATATAGTCAATTCAACTGATTATGACGACAGATATTTAACCCCTGTTTTAACGGCAGGGAAGTCTTTTGTAATAGGATATACCAACGAAACAGAAGGCATTTATCAGAATACGCCATGTATCATTTTTGATGACTTCACCACAGATTCTAAACTCGTTGATTTTCCATTCAAGGTGAAATCATCTGCTATGAAAATCTTAAAAGTAGCAGATGATATAGAAATTGAATATGTTGCTATGTTTATGAACATAACACGGCTCATTGGTGACACTCATAAGCGTTATTGGATTTCAGAATACTCTAAACTTTGCATACCAATACCACCAAAAGAAGAACAAAAGCGTATAATCAATGCAGCAAACGCAATGTTTGAAAAACTTGATGCAATAATGGAGAGTTTATAAATTCTCCATTATTGCATCCAATTTACTATGCATTGAATTTATCACAGTAACAATTCTTACTTGTTCATCATAAGGTGGTACGGGTACTTCAATTGCCTTAAATAGCTTCTTATCCAGATGAGGTATTGCCGAACCTACTTTGTTTTCACGCAATGCTTTACGATGCAGGTTTATAACGTGTAAGATGTACTCTACAAGCATATTTTCATTGATATGTAGTTGCTTGAATGTGCTGCCTTGATAACCTTCAATCGGCGTTCTGAACACTTCACCAGAGTTTTCTCCATCAACCAAAATCAATAGGCTATTGGCTGCTACATATCGCCCATTTGTCAGTGTCTTAAAGTCACGTTCTCCTCTTAGATATTTTACATCAAGATTTGGCATTCCCTTACCGTCAAGTTTTTCTCCATCCGTCAAAGAACATAGCATTTGCATGGGAACTATTGTCCAACTATCAGGCAACTGCGGATAATGCCCGTTAGGTTGCGCTTTATATTGTTATCGTATTCATCAAAAATAAATGTATATGATAACAAGATTCAAAGACTATCTTGCCAAAACGAATTTGGCAAAGAACACCGTAGCATCGTATGTGTGGACGGTGAACTACTTTCTCAGTCACTATGGAGAAGTGAACAAGAAAAACCTGTTGGCCTATAAGGGCTATCTGGTGGAAAACTTCAAACCGCAGACCGTCAATCTCCGTTTGCAAGGCATCAACAAGTATCTGGAGTTTACCAAGCACGACAGGTTGAAAGTGAAGTTTGTCAAAGTGCAGCAAAAGAACTTCTTGGAGAATGTCATCAGCGATGCCGACTACAAGTTTCTGAAAGCGCAGTTAAAGGCTGACGGTTACGAGGATTGGTATTTTGTAGTATGGTTTATGGCGGCGACAGGCGCACGGGTAAGTGAGTTACTTCACATAAAGGTTGAACACGTGAAAGTGGGTTATCTCGACCTTTACAGCAAAGGCGGTAAGGTGCGCCGTTTATACATACCCAAAAGCTTGCGGAGCGAGGCTTCATTGTGGCTGAAAAGGAAAGGCGTCACGAGCGGTTATCTCTTTCTCAACCGTTTCGGGCAGCGCATTACGACACGTGGTATTGCCCAACAGCTAAAGCATTTTGCCGATAAATATGGATTGAACCGTGATGTTGTTTATCCTCATTCTTTTCGTCACCGTTTCGCCAAGAATTTCCTTGACCGTTTCAACGACCTTGCTTTATTGGCCGACCTTATGGGACATGAAAGCATAGAAACCACTCGCATCTACCTGCGCCGCACCGCCAGCGAACAGCAGAAAATTGTCGATAAGGTAGTAAATTGGTAATAACGTAGCCTTAGAAGCGCATCTTATCACGCTTCTAAGGCATTTTGAATATTATCGAGAACGGAAAACAGTTCTTCGATTTTTGCGACAATGCGTTGTTGTTCGGAAAGAGGAGGTAGTGGGAAATACATATCATTAAAATCTGTACTATTGAATCCTGCTTGAGCCGTCCTCGAAATTTCTTTTAGCTTGCCTTGATATAGGTTAGATAGATAATAATAGTATGCAAACTCTTTGTATATAAGATTATCAAATTTGAAGATAACTTTTGCCATTGCAACATTATAAGCTCCTTGTTCAGCATGAAATACTTTCCCTAAAGAGCCACCATAACGTGCTAATAATATATCTCCTTTCTCAGTTTGCTTTGAAGCAAGACTTATTGGAATATAGATAGGCACAGGAGATTCCCCATAATCTCTAATTTGATAAAGCCTGATGTAATTGGGTCTGGGTATTGTTTCAAAGTAACTCTTTGCTGGTTGTGCACCGCCTGATATGTCTAAGATTGAATTATGCCTGCACCATACCCATGTATCAGGTATCTCAAAAGGAGACTTCTCATCATGCCCGTTATCACAAGTGATTTCGGCTTCTGGATAGATGCGTTTGAGCAGCTCCGATGCAGGCTCGTCATTCGGGTTTTGTGGCACAAGTTTACCATGAATGGCGAGGTCGAGGATCTTGCTTTTGGCTTGCTTGATGACTGTTTGCAAGTCAGATTTGTCTTGTTCAATCTGGTCTATTAAAGTAAACCAACGTTCTATCTCTGTGACAATTCTTTGCTGCTCAGCTAAAGGTGGAAGTGGCAATAAAGTCGAAGAAGCTGTTTCTATTGAAAGCTTGGGTTGAGCTACTTGATGGAATTTAGAGCTAAAATGTTCTTGGGAGTTCGTTGAAAGTAGCGAATACATCAAATAGAGCCTATTGCATCCAATGTCTGTTAATTTAGCCGCATTTTCTGTCAAGTTCATGCCACTAACCTCTTGGGGTATTTCTCCAACATCTCCAATTGTTCCAGCTATTGTAAGGTATAAATCATCAGAAGAAATTGTATAATTTCTTATTTCTTGAAATACAGCATCATCGATATATTTTAAATCATCAAACAAGATTGTTCTATTTTTCATGTTGGTAACACGAAGATAGATGTGTTCTGTGCGTTGAGTTGCAAAACTTTTACCTTTCGGTATCCGTTTTCCACCTTTTATGTTACACAAATCATCCAATCTGCACCAGACCCAACTATCTGGTACCTCAAACGGTACATTCTCATAATGGGGCGTATGTATAGTAAGTGATGATTAATTATATGCTAAAATTTTTCCGTAATATATTTTGAATTAGTTTTTATCTTCTATTCCCTTTTTTCTGTTCACCCCACGGAAGATTAGACGATGAGCCGCCAGAGCCAGTGCCAACATGAACCTCTGCCTGTCCGCCGACAGCAAGGGCGAATGCAGCGCCTAACAGTTCCGCCTGCTTTCCGTTTACTTGTTCCTGCGGTTCGAAGACGGCGTTGACAAATTCTTCGTCCGTGATTTGCCCGTTGAAATGCTTTTGGGCCACATCATAGTCTATCTGAAACTTGGTGTCCTCAAAAAGCTCCTCTCCGACCCGTGTCCAGATGTGGAGCGACGGATTTCGGTAGTTGGACACGTTGATGCGGACAAGTTCGGCACCGGATGAGAGGCTATAACGCTGAGGGTTTGCCTTACGGTCGAGCTGGTTTATCTGCTTCCGCTGCCTGTCTATAACGGCATCTTTCTCTTCTGACTGCCGTTCGGCGACTTCCGCCCTGCGGATGGCTGCGTCTATCTCTTTCTGGTAGCCGTTCCGCAGCTTTTCGATTCCTGATTTGTGCTGCTCCTGCAACCGTGCCTTTTCTGCCTGAAGATTTTTAATCTGTTTGTTGAGCTCGGCAATCAGCCTGTCCTTGTCTGCAAGTTCCTTCTTTGCCTTGGCAAGGTCTCCCTTTCCGAACCACGCGAGGATAGTATTCCTGCCGTCTTGCGCCTTCTCCACATCGGCCTGTAACTTGGCTATGTCCTCTTCATATTGGATTACCTGCTGCTTGTAGTATTCCGAGTTCGCCTGATGCTTGGCGGTGGAGCCGACAATCCCACGCTGTAACCCGAACGGTTTCATGGCCTCGGCATAGCTGTTCTGGTATTCGTGCAGCCGTGTGCGCCGCATCACATCGTCCGCCGAGAGCCGGGGACCGGACTTTGTTTCATATTTTTTCTCGCCTTCCCGTTTTCTGCGGAGACGTTCTCCAGTCACAATGGGGACGATGGTGGCGTGCAGGTGGGGAGTCTTCTCGTCCATGTGCAGTACGCACGATACAAGGTTCTCTTCGCCGAAGGTCCCCTTTAGCCATTTGAGATTGGCATCGATCCAACTGTCCAGTCTGTCGTCATTGGCAATCTTCATCATCTGCTCATGCGTTCCGGTCAGGATGATACGGATGGCTTTTGTCTGGTTCTTACCGACCTTGCGGCGCAGCCCGGCCGTGTCGATGCGGTGTTGTATCGCCTCGGTACGATTGGAAACTCCCTCGGGGAACCTGACCAGCTCACGGTTGAGATGTGTCCGGTCCGCATTGGCATTGACCGGCACATAAATTTTTCCCTTGGTATCCTTCCTTTCTATATGGCATGACATTCCGCTGTCATTACCGCTGCCACGCTGCAAGTGGCAAACCGCGTATTGTGTATTGCTCATATCTGTTCGTTTTATGGTTGTCATTTCTGTTGTAAAATCCCGTCATACAGTCGGAGGCATATATTTGAAGTTGGAAAGACATCCCTCGGGCTATGGGCTTTTTGACTGCCGGACGCGAAGCGGAGGCGGTGAAAATGCCCTAATAAGCTACGGGATTTTACAACCCCTTTCCCCTGGGACAGCAAGCTGTCCGATGCCTTTCCGTCATTCCACTCTCCCTGCATCCACCAGTTCGAGCCCGAAGGTGTCGATGAGGGACTGTAATGCGGGATTGCGTTCTATCATCTGTTGAAGGATCATCTGCGGCGTGTCCTCCATCAGCAGGAAGTCGGCGATGTCCAGTCCGGCTTCACGCTGCGCATCGGTCGCAATCCTCTCCAGCATGTCGGAGCAGGTGGCACGCCTGCAAAAGGATTCCAGCATCGGCAGCCGTCGCCTCCATTCTTCCGTCGCCTTGAGGTCGGGGAAGAGGACAACCTCCCGGCCGCCCAATACCTGCATGGTCTCGCTGTTGAAGCACCCGTGCATCCCTCCGGTGGCAAGCCAGATGAAGTCCGGGATGAAAAGGGCGGCAACCAGTGCCGTCTTCTCGCTCTCGACAACGGCTACGGGCTTGGTGGACATGGTGGCGGAGGTGTCCGACAGCAGGTGCTCGCCGAACAAGCACTGTTTCATTCTGAAATCAGGGAGCTTCCTTACCGAATGTACCCAGCTGACCTGGTTGAAAGGCTCCTTGATACGATGTCCGGTTGCGGCATCGTAGCCCATGATCTTGCCCGCACGCACATTGCCGTCCCGGTCTGTCTGCCAGAATACGGCCGCCCCGTTCCACATCCTTGACGTGCCGACCCTGTAGAGGCGGAACAGCCTGTCCGTATCCTCCTTGCCGGCCACCTTGGTGAAGTAGCGATATAAGGGGTTGATGTCGTACCTGCGCATGGACTGCTCCACCCAATCGGAGGGAAGAAAGGATATCCGTGGCTCCTGTTCGGGCACTGGTTTCGCTGCCGGTCTTGCAGCCACCGGTGTGCGGCAGTTTCTCTCCTGCTCACTCAACCTCTCCTTGACGGCCGGATTATCCCGGAAGTATTCTTTCGGAGTATAGTGGTAGCCGCAACTGTTGATATGGTCACAGATACCCACATTGTCAGGGAAGGAAATCTCTCCCGCCTCGTCGATATAACGGGTAAAGCAGGACTTCCTGCCGCACTCCGGACAGGCGGTCTTGCTGCCCGGACGGTATTTCTGAAGATGGAATCTGTATCCGTTCATGAAGCTCTCTTTTGTGGATTCCTGCAAATGAAAACCGCCGTTTGCAGTCTGCAGTTCTTGCAGTCTTGCAGGAATTCTACTTTTCCGGCACTCCGAGACTGCAAAACTGCAAAGACTGCAGGCTGCAACAAGGGGTCATCCGTTGCAGTTTCGGGTTGGCGGTTCATTGTCATTTTCATTAGATTTGCCAGATTTACACATCATATACACAGAATGAAAATAATATCCAATAAAGTGATAATATATATGTTGTAAATCAGTATTTTATAAACGTCTTTTTATTTTCGGTTGTTTTCAGAACTTTCAGTAGATTGGTTCTTATTTGGTGCAATTTTGTTTCTCATTTGTTTCTCAAATTCGATACTTATATGTATATTTGCAGTAGAAAAAATGAGAAAGGAATCCCTATGGCACGAGTTAAGAATCATACAAAAGTCAAAGAGCCGATTCGTCTTCGGATGAAGTCGCTGAGCAATGGCAGCAAGAGCCTGTATCTGGATATATACCGCGACGGAAAGCGGACATATGAATACCTCAAGATGTATATTATCCCGGAAACGGATAGCAACTCCCGCAGGCAGAATCAGGCGACAATGGACGCCGCCAATGCCATCAAGTCGAAGCGTATTATCGAACTGACCAGTAATGAGGCTGGGATTGTGTTCCGTAAGGACAAAACTTTCCTGCTGGATTGGATGCAGGTTTATATGGAGGCTCAAGAGAGTGCCGGTAAGAAAGATGGCAGTCAAATCAAGATTGCCATGCGCATACTGAAAGACTATGCCGGAGAAATGGTCACACTGGATCAGATTGACGGGGACTTCTGTCGTGGCTACATCACTTATCTGCTGACGGAATATCATCCGAAAGGCAAGGACATATCGAACTACACGCTTCACAATTATTACCGTGCGTTGAACGGTGCGTTGAACTCTGCCGTCAGGAAGAAAAAGATGAAGGCCAACCCTTTCAACGAACTTGAGAAGTCGGAGAAAATCCGCAAGCCGGAGAGTATGCGGTCGTACATGACCATCGAAGAGGTACAGGCGTTGATTGACACTCCTATGCCCCACGAGGAATACGAGATTGTAAAATGCGCATATCTGTTCTCCTGCTTCTGCGGATTACGCATCAGCGATATAATCAAGCTGAAATGGAATGACGTGTTCGTTGACCGGGGACAGTACCGTTTGGCCGTGTCCATGAAAAAGACCAAAGAGCCTATTTACCTGCCCCTCTCTCCTGAAGCATTGAAGTGGATGCCGGAACGTGGGGACAAATCATCAGAAGATAATGTGTTCGACCTGCCGTCCGCCAATACAATTAGGATGCAGCTCAAACCTTGGGCGAAAGCAGCCGGAATCTCCAAGCGGTTCTCCTATCACACCAGTCGCCATACGTTTGCCACCATGATGCTGACGCTCGGAGCGGACTTATATACCGTCTCGAAGCTGCTCGGTCATGCCGATGTGAAAATGACACAGGTGTATGCCAAGATTATCAATAAGAAAAAGGACGAGGCTGTGAATCTTGTAAACGGTTTGTTTCACTAATTGAAGGCATTATGTGGTCCATGTCTAATTTACAAACATCTATTTACGGCATTTCTTCGGTTGTAAATGTAACCGAAGTTAATGCTTCCATCACATATTATAAACTCAAAAAGGTAAATCGACATGAAAAGACCTGAAGACGGCCTTCTCTCTTTTTGGAGGAAGCCAACACCTGCAGCACTTCGCTGCGGACAAGGATGTGGCGAATGAACTTTTCGCCCTGCTTACCGAAGCAAAAACAGTTTATCTCCACGATGTTGTGTTGGGTGGTAAACAGTACCACCGCTATGTGGACGATTTCGTAAACGGACACCGGTACATAGACTGTGACCATGCGGCCTGCCAGAACTGCCACGAAATGAACATCCACATCGTCAAGGGGCTGCTGACCGAGTGCGCCCGTTCCATCCAGACCTGCTTTGCCGCACCGGATTTCACGTTTAATGAGTGCATGAAGTTGAAACGGATGTATGACACCTCGGAATCGTTGTCTCCGCTTGGTCCGCCCCGTATCAACCGACCTGCGGCTCTCTCTCTTTCTTTTGGTTGTGATTTTACCCCGGAACAGATGGAAAGTATAGTGGCTTGCGCCAATACTTATCATCTGTTCTGTGTTTCTGTACGCATTGAAGACATGGAGGCTCTCTTCGCCTGCAAGAAGGGCTTTTCCATCCGCGTGAACAATATCCGCCGTGTGGTAATCCTGTTCGATGCGCTTCTTGAAAACTCGTTCATCCAATCTCGGTGGCAGAATGTTCTCGGCAAGGGCGCATTCCTGCAGTCCAAGGACGGGACACGCTCCGTTTCGGTGTCAACCCTGTCTTCCGCGCTGTCATCCATCAAGAACAACATGACATCGGTCGCATACAGCATCCGAAAGGTCATTGATCGGCTGAAAGAATGACAGAAAGTGACAAGAAGCGAAGTATGTGAAAGGTAAAAGCATGAGAGTTACAATGACACGTGCATAGTATCATTCCCCAAATCACGGCATCTTCG
>ERZ652171.307-NODE-307-length-28178-cov-24.5037_pt1 | contig 28178 bp, 27 predicted proteins | sample MGYA00514759_ERZ652171 | MGnify/ENA metagenome assembly ERZ652171 | reverse complement strand
TTTGCCATATTACTTTGCTTATGCCTAAAGATACAAAATCTTTAGGTAATAACAATGCCTCGGCTTGGGAAAGTCGGGGCGTTGTCATAAAAAAAGAGGGTATGCATTTTGACACACCCTCTCAGTCATCAACGCCGAAACTCAAACAATAGGTGTTGTCGAATGTATCCTTATCTTCATCAGGAATGAAAGTCCCTTCATCGCTGATATGTCCCCATTGTCCATTCAGGTCAGCGTGTACTAATTCATGCTCATCTTCTGCAAATTCATTATATATAGGAGGAACATATAACCCCCAACAAGTTACGAGACCGGATTTTCCATCCTTCTTAAAAACAATGATGCCATTAGACATTCCATAAATAACATCCATCTCACAAGGTACAAGCTCCTGCCCTTTGGCTGTCAACAGGCCAAAATATCTTTTACCATTCGACTCTTTGCAGCAAGTATAAAAGCTGGTATAGTGCTTGCACTCTATCATATCGTATTTGAAATTGCAGAGTGGAGTACCCTTACCGTCGGTAGTAACCAACGCAAACTTCCCTTCCTCGTTTTGAGCAGCTATAGGCGCTTCACGTTTTATGGTATAGCTATAGAGTTCCGAGTAGTTGCGGTAGATAGCAGGAACACGGATCTTCCCGGTTATGTCCTTTACTCCCAATTTGCCGTTTTCCTCATAAGTATAATCAAAAAGATTGTACTCATCTTCTATCTTATAGTATTCCTCTTGAAGCTTGTTTGCTTCATTATAGTTATCTTCTGCTAAATATTTGCAAACTGCATCTAATGTGTCATTAAGACGTTTAATGATTTCGGGTGTAACTTCTTTCTTCATATCTGTAATTTTTTTTGTGTGATGCAAAGATAGATAAGAAAGAAAAAATAAGCCATTAATTTCATACACGGAGATTCTCTATTTTATTTTCTATATCCGGTTGTCTTTCTGTATTGAGACATACCATATATCAATCCTATAAGAAATTTATTATAGAAGTGTTTGATATAAATATCGTATGAGTTTTCTGAATCTGACTCATGTTTAGAGGAATGGTCTAAATATGCTTATTTTCTAGTTATAATATGTGCTTTTAATGAAATTAATGGCCTATTTTAGCACTAAGAGTTATTTTTACATTGAATCATTAAACATGTTATTTTATGATTGCAGTTTGTTACAAGTTTATCATATTTTAGGAATAAGTTTAAGTATATGAGTAATATAATAGCTATAGGAGATATACATGGCTCTGCAGAATGGAGAGACATTGTTGAAGAAAATAACGACGCTACGGTAGTTTTCTTGGGGGATTATCTTGACCCGTATGGGCCGTATAACCGTGATGATATTCTAAACAATCTGGCTGAAATCATAGAGTATAAGCGTAACAATATGCAAAGGGTGATTTTGTTATTAGGTAATCATGATTTGCATTATATAAATTATGACATTCAGATTTGTACAAGGTATAATATCCAACTTGCAGAAATTGCAGGATTACTGTTTAACTATAACTATAATCTCTTCCAGTATGCTTACCAAGTCAATAACATTGTATTCACACATGCCGGGATATCACATCAGTGGTTTGAATTTGATTTTAAAGGAGATATTAACAGAAACATTGCTGAACAATTGAATAATCCAACTGATGAGCAACTTGTGAAACTGTTTCAAATAGGTTCAGCCAGAGGAGGAGGTCCCAATATAAAAGGTGGAATATTTTGGGCAGACAGTTCGGAATTAAGTGACCCATTGCATGGATTTACTCAAGTAGTTGGGCATAACAGAGTACCATATATAATGGAATTTAAATATGCCAATGATAATAAAATAATATTTTGTGATTGTCTAGGGGATGGAATGTACTTTAAGACAAATATTTGACATAAAACGTTTGCCACGTTGATACTGCCCCAAAGACACTATCCAGAATTTTGCGTAAATGGAAATAGGCTTCAGTTGCAAGTTATCTCCACGTACAACTAATTTCGTTAATTATTGTATGAAAGTAGTTTAATGGAGTGTTATAAACAAAGTTTTTGAATTTCAAGCATATGAGTGAAACTCATTAAAAAACTAAAGAATAAAATGTATATTCACAGATAAAACAACTATTTTTATCGGTCATTATGCACAATGAAACAACGAACCTTGAATTTAATTTATACTTATAGATCTATATCATCATGAAGATATTGTTTTCACCAGAATACTCAGGACAGATTTTTACACAAAGTGGTGTAATGATGGATACTGTAGTGACTAATACGACTGGTTTAATCAATTTGCTTGAGCTACGTTTGGGACTTCATTATGAAGAAAATCCCATACATGAGCGCATAGCTCATTATTATGATGCCGTATGTAAGTACATGAGTGCACATCCGGATAATGTAATGGCTGATTCATTCAAAGTACTAGGTCTAAGTACGGCCAAAGCTATGCTGGGGTGGCGTGACGAACTGCGTTCTGCTGATTGGAAATTCAATGGAACCGATATCAGCGACCGTCTCTCCGTGTTGATTGGAGTTGAGGAGTACTTCAGTCAGCATAGTGGAACCGATCTGACGGAGAGATTTCATGCCGTCACCGAACAGGTGATTTCCCAGAAACTGGACTGCTCGGAAATGACACTGCAGCTTGCCTGTGAAAAGCATTTGCTTAAACCGACAGTACGTTCTTTGATTTCCGTTCTGGAGCAGCAGGGTGCTAAGGTTGAACTGATTCCTGAAGCCGGTAATACAGAAAACAATCTGAGCAGGATTCGCCGGATGATTTCAGAAAGCCAACATTGTAAAATCAAACTGGATGAAAATGACCGTTCACTGCTTATCTATCAGTTTCCCGACGAACGTGCCGCCTGTGAATACCTTTCATACAACAGGATGGATGATGTGGATGTATGGATAAATGCCGACAACAAACAAATGGATAACTGGCTAATGCTGATGAATCAACCAATGACCGGTAGTGTGGCTGTCGATTGTATTCCTCAGTTGACACAATTGTTTGTGATGGGACTCGGAATGTTTTCTTCTCCGCTTAATGTAAACACATTGATTGAATGGCTAAACATGCCATTGCATCCTATAGACAGATTCTTTCGCTCAAAACTTGCAGAATCGATTGTCACCGAAGGAGGTTACAGAAACGACACTTGCAGACAATTAGTCAAAGACTATATAGATGGCAAGTTCGTCTATCTCAACGAGGAACAGAAAGCATTGCCGGAAGACGAGCAACAGAAAATACGAGAGAAAGACTGCAAGAAGCGTCAGAGGATGGCAAATATCTTCCTGCCTCCATTGGAAAGCGTAAAGGAAATCAGAACGGATGATGTACGTCTTTTTGTAAACGAATTATCTGCCTGGTCACGTCAGCGTGCTCATCTTATGAAGGAAGACCATAATTGTGTTCAGTGGATAGAACAACTGATGACAGTGGCAAGCATGTGCGATGCACTGCATATTCTGTTGGGTACCGTCAATACCCCAACAATCGACTATAAGATTATAGACGCATGGATTAGCTCCATCTATGAGAAGGGATCATATACTAATGCTGCAGCTGAACGTGGTTGCAGAATAGTAGTAGATTCTCCTGCTAAAATAGCTGCAGCAGCTAAAAAAACTGTCTGGTTGGGGGTTGAAGGCGGTGCCGGTCATACTCTGGAATGTGCATTCCTCTATCCTTCAGAAAAGAGAAAACTGACTGAACAGCACTATATAATTCCATGGGATGAAGCCAACGAAGGTCATTATCATGAACACATGCGAATGACACCACTTCGCATGACTGAAGACCAACTTATTCTGGTAGTATGCAAAACAAGAGGTGGAGAAAGTACTTTAAAGCATCCACTAATTGTCCGTCTGGAGCAGCAGGTGGAGAATATAGAAAAGTTTATTCTTACACCCAAAATTGATGCCGGCAACATGGCAGAAGTGGAAATTGTTGAGAATGGCGGTGTGGCAGCAGAACTAAAGTTTGAATATGCCGATAAACTGAAATGGCCGGACCATCTGAGCCCGACAAGTATTGCTACACTGGTGGAGCATCCGTTTGACTACCTGATGGAAAGGATGCTGAACATCACTGCCGATGGTAAGGCTCAAATGGCCGATGTAAAGACAACCATGGGTAATGTGGCTCATGCAGTGATTGAGGCATTATTCAGCCCCACTGAGGGTAAATGGTATGCTACCCCCGAGGAAATTGCCTTACGCATGGAGGACTATGATGCAGCATACATAAAAGTAGTTGAAGCAAAAGGGGCAATCCTGCAGTTAGCAGAGAATAGACTGAAAGAGAAACTTCTGCATGAACAACTTCGCGTTTGTCTGGACACTCTTCTGGAAATACTCAAGGATAATGACCTTAAGGTAACTGGCTGCGAGCAGTATGTTCAGGCCAACTTGAAATTGGGCCTTCCGGATGCTTTCGATAAAGAAGAAAATGAAGGAGAACGTGATGTACTGGGATTCATCGATATGACACTCGAAGATGCAGAAGGATATCCTGTAGTATTCGACTTTAAATGGACAACTTGGGTAAAAGGATATCAGGATAAACTGGAGAGCAATCGCTCAGTGCAGTTGGAACTATATAGAATTATGCTCGGCCAGAAAGAAAGGAACGAGGTAAGACGTGTGGCCTACTTCCTTATGCCTGAAGCCCGCCTTTACAGCAAAGAAGTTTTCAAAGGACGGCACTGCACGCAGATAACTCCTGAGAACCGGGATAATATCGTAGAAGAACTGAGACAATCAGTCATCTACCGAAAGAAACAATTGGAATGCGGAGTCGTGGAAACCAATGGAGCATACGATGAACTTCAATATGTGAAAGACACTGAATCGTGTGGACTCTTCCCTCTGAAAAAAGACGAAGAAAAAAATATGAAGGAAGAGAACTTCTTTTCCCAATATGTACTTTTTAATAATTAAAGCATCATGAAAAACGTAACATATATCAATGCGGGAGCCGGCTGTGGTAAAACATACAGACTGACAGAGACCCTGACCAATCTGATTAAGTCAGAAAAAGTAAAGCCTGAACAGGTGATACTGACAACTTTTACGACTAAGGCGGCCAATGAGTTTAAGGAAAAGGCAAAGGCTTTCCTTTATGATGAAGGCCTTTATGATGCAGCAATACAGTTGGATCATGCCATGATTGGCACTGTTCACAGTGTATGTCAACGCATGATTGGCAAATATTGGTTCCATCTCGGACTGTCGCCTAACATGGGTGTAATGGCAGAAGAAGATACAGCCTATTATATATCACAGTCATTGTCGGAACTTCCTACAGACGAAGAATTGAAGGTACTGCATGGATTTGCCAGATATTTTGATATACGCGTCACAGAAGGATATATGGTGAAGAAAGCCATCAATTATGATTTCTGGCAAGACCACCTGAAAGCTGTCATTGGTTTTGCTACCAATTACGAACTGGAAGATTTCAAACAGAGTGAAGAAGAATCGCTTGACTATATCCGTAAGTTTGTGAAAGCAGACAGCGACTGCAATTTCACTTACGAAGAGCTGAAGGCGGTGATTGCGGAGCATGAGACCTTTCTCCGTAACAGGAAACAAAGTGCCACTAACGATAAAAGAATAGAAGCACTGGTACAGGCTAAAAGACGCCTTGACCGTCCGACACTTGGAATATTGAAAAATATCGATTCAACCATCGGATCTCCTAAGGGATACGGTCCGCTGGCCGAGGATTTCCAGAATCGTATGGCCGGACTATGGACAAGTCGAATGGTCTACGACAGGCAGGAAAAGTATATCCGTCTGATTTTCGACCTTGCACAACGCTGGAAAGAGAATTTCGCCCAATTCAAGCGCGACAAGAATCTGCTCGACTACAACGATATGGAGAAGTACATGCGTCTGCTTATGATGAATAAAGACATAGCCAGCGAAATTTCTCAGTCATACCGTTATCTGTTCGTAGACGAATTCCAGGACTCCTCTCCAATTCAGGTGAAGATATTCGATGCTCTAAGCGACCTGATGGAGCATTCTTATTGGGTAGGTGATTTTAAACAGGCAATTTATGGTTTCCGTGGTTCCGATATCGCGCTTACCAAGGCTGTTGTAGATAGTGTATCAAAGAAAGAAAATGGTTGTGATACCGATACGCTGGATACATCATGGCGTTCACTCCCTGACATTGTCGAACTGAACAATGATGTATTCAGGAAGACTTTTGCAGATATACTTGAGGAAAAAAACATCTGCCTCAAACAACATCGTAAGAATGATAACTATGAGGAATCACTCCGTTATTTTGTCAACAGTGATGAATATGGTGTGGCGGAACACGTTCTGAAATTACTTAGTCAGGGAGTCAAACCCAATGAGATAGCTGTATTGGCACGTGCTAATGCAACACTAACCGAAGTTGCAAATCAACTGAAACAATATGAAATACCTTCGAGCAGAGAGGATACCCCAATCATAGATTCGTATGCCTATACTCTGACTTCATCACTCTTACATATTGTGGACAGCACTAAAGATAGTCTGGCAAAAGCAACAGTAGCCATACTGACAGAGGAAGATTACAACACCAGGAGAATTATTGAGGAAAAGATTCTGAATGATGCCAATGACGATGCTAAAACAGAGGATTATCTTGCTCAAGTACCACTAATTCGTAGATTACTGACTATCCGGCCTAAGTTACAACAACAATCAGTTTCCTCACTTGTTGAGAGTATGATTATCATGTTGGACCTATTTAATATAGTTAAAAAGGTAGAAACTGATGCTGCGTTTGGAATATCCTGTTTGCAGATCATCATCAATACCGCACGCATTTACGAAGAACACTGCGTACAGATGAATCTTCCAGCTACAATTGATGGATTTATTGCCTATATTGAGACTGTTTCACCAACGGGTATCGGTGATGCAAACGGTGTGCAGCTGCATACCTACCATTCATGCAAAGGACTGCAGTGGAAGTATGTCATTCTGATGTCTCTCAATACAAACGTATCCGATCTCAAAAAAGCTGTGAGAGGTGAGACTTATGGTGTGCATCCAGTTCACGTTGAGGAACCGACAGCTGAGAATCCTTATCCTAACGTATTCATAAGGCTGACACCATGGATATATGGTACAGATAGAAATGTCCCAGATGAAATAAGTTCAGTCATTGAGGATTCTGCCGGTTTCAAGCAGGCGTATAAGGCAATGCTTTCAGAAACAAACCGTGTACTCTACGTAGGAATGACCCGGCCTCAGGATGTACTGATTCTTAACATAGAGAAGCCTAAAAGGGGAATGAAACTGTTACAATGGCCCAAGGATAATGGAGTGAATACAGCCTCTGAAACCATACCTGAACAAGGCGACTGGGATGTGTTTGGCACAGGTCATATCTTTAAAAATTTCACCTTGACTCAGGAAGAGTTTGATAAACTGGAAAACTATGGTGATAGAGACAGCGCACTGTCCATGCGTTTGAATATTGATGAGCCTGATTTTAAAACAAGGGAACCACGGTATATCTCACCAAGCCATATCAGCAAGTGTGGCAAAACAGGAAAGTATTACGATTTTGAGCAGCGTATCCCATTGAGTAAGAATCCTGAGGATATGGCAACAGTAGGTAATTGTATCCATCAGATATTTGCGGGGATAGAAGGGCATACTTCAGCAAACAGGATCGAAATGGATGAAACAATCCGAAACTATGGACTTTCAGCAGTACTCACCGATACAGATGCTATACTATCTGCCTGGAAAAATCTCTATGATAAACTAGTCTTACTTCATGGAGAACCGGTCAAGACCTATCACGAACGTCCTTTCCGCATGGATTATGACGGACAGACAATGGTGGGTAGCATTGACCTTGTATGGCAGACGCAAGAGGGTGATATACTTGTTGACTTCAAGAATAATCCAATGGCAGCAAAATATATTTTGGATCCTGACAACGAGCATTTTGCCGGATGGTATGCCGGACAGCTTAATGCTTATCAGGATGCACTCAAAGCTGCAGGTGAGAAAGTCTTGCAAAAATACATTTACTATCCTGTAAGTGGATTGTTGGTTGAGATAGTTGAGGATGACATAAGCTCGGTTATTCCGAAGTTTTGATGTGTAATGTTTAGAATTATTTCACTGTCAGGAAAGGTACTGCTCCCCTATTCAGACCCGACAGTTTTCACAGCCCCATGGCAATCCGGACTGAAAAGAGCGATAACTCCCGTATATCACCATGAACAGGGGCATGACTTAACAATGGATATATGGGTCTCCGTTCTCTGCATTAAAAAGTCAGAATATGGGAGCTATTCTTATAGTATTGGTCTCTCAAAAACTGTTTATCATCACTATGCTATTGTATCGTGCATCATATCCACATATTTCACGAGTATACTTGCCTTGTCGTCAAGCAAACGAACAGGACGCTAAGCGTATGAATACAGCGAACAATTGGATTCTTTTCGTCAGGGGAAATCATGATAATCCTGCCTACTTTGATGGCAAAACATTCAAGCATAAAAGATTCATGGCCATCCCAGACTATTCAATTATAAAAGCCTGTGGACATACATTGCTCTGCATAGGTGGAGCAATATCTATTGACCGCTCATACAGGATAAACGCATGGGAACAAATCCAAAAGAAACGCTATCAGCCAAGTCTGGAAATGGGTAAAGAAATATACGAGCCAAACTATTATTGGCCCAACGAGAAACCTGTATTCAATTCTGAACTGCTTGGGAAAATAATGTCTGAGCAAACAATCGACAGTGTCATAACTCATACGTCACCTTCATTCTGTGAATTACAAAACAAGAATGGTCTTTCCGAATGGAGCAGTAATGATACACAACTGGCGTCCGATGTCCAGCTGGAACGGCAAACCATGGATTCCATTTATTACTCACTCAAAGAGAGCCGAACTATTACACATTGGTGCTATGGGCATTTTCATCAGAGTTGGCATAGCGACATTGAGGGGATTCTATTCAAAATGCTCGATATTATGGAGTTCTACGAAATAAAATAACATTACCATACATAATGATGTAAATTCTTAAAAGCTACCAAACAGAATATACGATTTCAGCAAGGAAAAAAGATAAGTAAAGCCATTCATCAACCAGAGCAACAATCTGACTGATGGAAGCCTTTCTACAAGTTTAAAGTTTAGATTTACCCATGTATATATACATGTTTCTTAAACTCAACTTGCTTGACCGATTCAACCATATAGCAGGTTAAGCCTTTGAGTTTACAAGTTTAATTAAACTCATATATGTATATATGCGTTAATAAACTTATTTATAAACTTCATCCCTAAAGCAAGAAGGTGAACTCTTTTTTCTTTGCTGAGAAATTTCAAGTAGTATATTGACTTCTACCCAATGCAAGATGAACATTCCGTGCGTCTTTTCGAGGATTTGGCGAATCAGTTTGTACGTGAATGCCTCTTTCTTCTTGCCGAATTTGTTGGCGGTGGAATCACGCCTAATGAAGTATTGGAAAATATATTCAATACTTTGAGGGTTTGAAAGTATGAAGAAACTTTCATCATAAAAAATGAGCCATGACGATGTATTAATACCCAAGATCCGTCATCATGGCGTTCTATAAATATTATGATATTTTGCCGCTATTTAATTAAATATTTGATTTACAATGTATTGTATATCATGCAGCAACTAAGCAGCTATTGTTTCAATATTAAATAAAAGTTAAATACGTTAAAGTGGTCAAGTGAAAGGAAGTGTACTATCTGAAAATATCGCTCTTGAACCGCTTAGAACGTAACATACTGATAATCAGATATAGTTAAATACTGCATCGGCAAGTAAATACCTGATTATCAAATAGTTAAATTGATTATAATCGATTAATATGGCGCTCTTTACGGGCGCCTTTTTTGTTGCTCAAGTATCGTTGATAATCGTTGCTAAGCCTTTTTTACGCCATTTTTTGTACCTCCTGTGTACCTCACCACGAAAATCCGAGGATTATCGTTGGCAAGGTCGTGGAGAATGTTGACTATGGTTGACAATAGTTTACGATGGTTGACAAAAAACAGGAGAAATGAAGGAGAATTAACCCCTAAATATTAAGTAAAAATGGCAACTAGTAACTTTAGAATTAAAAAGATTTGTGAGTGGTGCGGTAAAGAATTCGAGGCTCAGAAAGTTTCTACAAGGTTCTGTTCACACAGGTGTGCAAATTTTGCCTATAAACGGGCCATACGCAAAAAACGAGTGCAAACAACAGAGTCACAAACTCAAGTTCAGAAAACTGAACGCATCATTGAAGACATTAAGGAGAAGGAATATCTTTCCTTTTCAGAAACAGGACGTCTGTTAGGTCTATCTCGCCAAGCTATCTATACCATGGTAAAGGCAGGTCACCTTAAAGCGTCTAAAATTAGCAGTAGGCTTTCATTTATCAGGAGGACTGATATTGATGCTATGCTTCAAAATAAGCCTTATCAATATCGAATGCCCAAAGATACAATCCCTATCACAGATTTCTATACCACCAATGAGATTAAAGAGAAATTCGGTGTCAAAGATTCCTGGATATTTCATATCGCTAAGGAACATAATATTCCACGAACCTTTCACTGTGGTAAAACCATATGCCGAGTATGAACGACAGATGTGCATGAGCCGGAAAGAACGGACGGAAAACGGATATGAGCAATTTCCAATGGAACCCGTCCGCAGACGTTTCCTTGTATCGGACGTTACACCCGAAGGACTGAGTCTTATCCACGCACAGAACAAGCGTGGACTCTGCCTGTGGGCAGACGAGTTGTCCGCATGGTTCAAGAACTTTAACCGATACAACAACGGTTCGGAAGAACAGTTCTGGCTTTCGGTTTTCAGTGCAAAGACAACCATTTCCGACCGTAAGAGCGCAAAGAGTTCCATCTTTATCAAGCGTCCGTACATATCGGTCATTGGTACGATTCAGAAGAAGATTTTGGGTGAATTGACAAAAGGAGAGCGCTCAAGCAACGGATTCATTGACCGCATTCTTTTCGTGATGCCCAATCTCCAACAGAAAGCCCGTTGGAATGATAAGGAACTGCCTGCCAATATTGAACAGGAATGGTACGCCATCATTGACAAGTTTATCTGCTTGGAATGCAATTACAACGACAAGGGAGAAGTTGAACCGTATATCCTGCACTTTGATGAAGAGGCAAAGAAACGGCTATATGAATGGCAGCATCGTTTCTCAGAATTATGCGACCGTGAAGGGAATGACACGATTGTCAGCATTTATTGCAAGCTGGAAATATACATCATCCGTTTCTGTCTGATTATTCAACTGGCACGGTGGACTTGTGGTGAATGTGATAAAACCCACATTGACTTGCTGACTGTGGAACGTGCCATACGGCTGACGGAGTATTTCAAGGAGTCCGCTTTGAGCGTACAACACATAATCAGCGAAGTGGTATTGAATAGCCAGCAACAAACCATTGTCGGCCAGCTTCCCTGTACGTTCACCACGGCACAGGCGACACATATTGCAGAACAGAATGGCATGAAGGAACGTACTCTGCAACGGTTCCTGAACGACAACATCGGCATCCTGTTCCGCAAAGAGAAACATGGAGAATACTCAAAGATTAACCCGTGACGTTTTTGCCGCTTTTGACACTTTCAACCTTGAAAACGACAATAGTGACAATAACGACACACATAAAAGAACTGAAACAATGACGGCACATAGATTTATATTAGAGCCATACAAAGGTATTGCCACCAGACATACGTGTCCTGCCTGCCATCGCAAGAGGTGTTTCTCTCGATATGTCGATACGGAGAAACAAATATCCTTCCCCGACCATGTAGGGCGGTGCGACCATGAACAGAAGTGCGGTTATCATTTCACGCCGCGGAATTATTTTGATGAAAAACCTGAAGCGAAACAAATGTTGCTTGAAAAAGGTTCTTCGTCAGTTCTGCCGAAACCAGGTGAGATAAAGACAACTCCTACTTCTTTCATCAACGAAGAAATAGTCAAGCGGTCTTTGAAATGCTATAAAACGAATAAGCTGTATCAGTTTCTGGCCTCCCAATTTGGAGAATCATCTGCCATGAGCCTTATGAAAAAGTATCGCGTCGGTTCATCCAGATATTGGGATGGAGCAACCGTGTTTTGGCAGATTGACCACAACAACCAAGTTCGTACAGGCAAGATAATGCTTTACAATCCAGAAACCGGAAAGAGAGTAAAAGAGCCACACAATCACATCACTTGGGCGCACTCCCTACTCTATAAATCCGGTTTTAACCTGAAGCAATGTTTCTTTGGCGAGCACCTGTTGTCGACTGATAAAACCCGTCCGGTTGCATTAGTCAAAAGTGAGAAAACAGCTCTTATCGCCTCCTATTATCTGCCACAATATCTATGGCTCGCTTCGGGCGGAAAGAACGGATGCTTCAATGAAAGCAGCCTTTCGGCACTGGCGAAAAGAAGTGTTGTTCTTTTCCCTGACTTGGGAGCGACCGACTATTGGCAAAGCAAAATCGGAATGATACGCAACTATGGAATCGAGGTACAACTTTTCGACTATCTCGAAAACAACGCTCCCGAAAGCGAACGGAAGGAAGGGTATGACATCGCCGATTACCTGCTGCAAATCCAGCCAGACGAGGCTGTTCTCCAAGCGATGAACAGGAAGAATCCGCACCTGAAAACATTGATTGAAATGCTTGGTCTGGAATTGGTAAACGTACAACGGAACAGCTCCTGAATAATGTTTCGGGCATACCAAAAGGGAGGTTTTCAATACTGACCGTAAGGGCTGAAAACCGGAACTTTTAGGGTAAGCAAGTTTATGTCGGTGTATTACATTTCCCGACAACTTGCCCACCCTGAAGTCCGGTGGGACAGCTCCCGATGGTCACAACTGTAACAATTAAAAAACGACGAGAAATGAACAAGAAAAATACGATTACATTACGCCTAACCGATGACCAGTTGGCATGGTTGGGAGCGTTGAGCAGACGCAGCAAACGGAGCAAAAGTGAAGTCATACGTTCACTCATTGAACATGGGTCGGTACGAGAACGTATCACCCGTGACCACTTGCACATCATCCGTCAGTTGATTGGCGAAAGCACTAACCTGAACCAATTGGCTAAACAGGCAAACACCTACGGATTCTTTGCCGTGGCTGACCACTGCGTGGAGATTTCGAACCATATTTCACAACTCATCAAACAACTGAAAGATGATAGGTAAACTGACAAAAGGAACTTCCTTCAGCGGCTGCGTGCGCTATGTGCTGAAAGAAGAAAAGGCAAGACTTCTGGAAGCTGTCGGAGTGGAAGGTTCACCGGAACAGATGGCTGAGCAGTTTGAGTTACAATCCTTGCTGAGTGACAAAGTAAAAAACATTGTCGGACACACATCGCTCAGCTTCTCTCCGGAAGACAGTCTGCGACTAAGAAACGATGATGCACTCATGCTGAAAATCGCCCGCGAATACATGGAACGCATGGGCATCCGAAACACACAATACATCATAGCCCGTCATACCGACCGCAGGCATGCACATTGCCACATCGTGTTCAACCGTGTAGACAAAGACGGCAAAACCATCAGTAACAAGAACGACCGCTATCGTAACGAGAAGGTCTGTAAGATGCTAACGGCAAAATACCGCCTGTACTTTGCCCAAGGTAAAGACCATGTGAACGAAGAACGGTTGCGCCCGTATGACAGAGCGAAGCACCGAATCTACAAGGCTTTGAAAGCAGAAGTGCAGAATGCCCAAAACTGGAACGAATTGAAAGACGCGCTTGCCGAATATGGCATCGACATGAAATTCAAGGTCAGCCGCACCACACGGGACATTCAAGGGGTGAAGTTCGGATATGGGAGGTACATCTTTTCCGGTTCAAAAATCAGTCGGGAGTTCAGCTATCTGACCATTGACCGCCAGCTGGAAAGAAACGCTTACGCTCCGTCCTATTCATATCGGGAAACAGTCAAGGACAATGCCGTACCAGCATCTCCTTTACAAGAACGGACATCTGATTTTGAAGAAGCACATTCTTCGGGATTGGGATTGTTCATGCCGATGCCGACATCCAACACATCAGACGAGGCTGCATTTGAAGCGGAACTAAAACGGAAAAAGAAAGCCAAACGCAAGCGCGGCTTCCGATTATAACAAACCATTTTATTGACATTTTAAATTTCAACATTATGATTGACAAGAATTTTGTGAAAGACATTGAACTCTACATTTGTGAGAAGTTCGGGTATCGTAACAGCGTGTATGTGAATCCGACCTGTAACGGTTGTTGCATTGACATCCGTGAGAAGGACGTGAAGCTGTATTTCCGCCTGTGGGAATACAGCAAGGGTGTCAACGGTTTTCCTGACCGTTGTATCATCTTGGTGAACCATGCCTTCGAGAAAAACTACCAAAAGAATTTATTAGACTTGGTAAGTTTCTTCAAGGAATACGCCCCACTCTACGGTTTCCGCTATCTTGGTATTGAAAATGACGTAAAGGGCGACCATCGTCTGTTAGGGCTGAAGCCGACTACCAATTATCGATTCGATCACGATTGCTATGCCGCACCATTGGCTACAATCAACGTCTGACAGAACGGTATTTGAATGAATTTGAGCGAAGAGGGAGAGTTTTCTTCCTCTTTTCTCTTTTTATAGCATGATATTTTATACCTTTGTAAACAGAACTAAGAGATAACAGACAATGGACAAACCCATGAACCGAATAAAAGAAGTGCTTGAAGAACGTGGTATCAAACAGACATGGCTGGCGGAGAAACTCGGCAAGAGCTTCTGCATGGTCAACTCATACGTTTGCAATAGGCGGCAGCCCAGCCTGGAGGTGCTGTTTCAGATAGCGGATATTCTGAATGTGGATGTAAAGGATTTGATAAACGACAATAAATAAGGATGAAATGACGAGCATATCAATTTTCAAAGAGCCATTATATACATTTCAAAGAGCCAAAATGGCACTTTGAAACAACAAATATACAGTTAAGAACATGAACAAGCAATACCAAATAGACGAGCAAAGCCTCTTGAAAGCCAAACGATTGTTTGAATCGGGTGATATAGACAAAATAGAGGTTGGCACAACAAAAGGCCTGTGCGCCATACACAAGTATCTTTTCGACGGACTTTATGATTTTGCCGGTAAGATACGCAACCTGAACATAGCCAAAGGCGGATTCCGCTTTGCCAACTGCCTGTATCTGGAAGCGATACTTCCGGTCATCGAAAAGATGCCCGAAAACACTTTTGAAGAAATCATTGCCAAATATGTGGAAATGAACATCGCCCATCCTTTTATGGAGGGAAATGGCCGTGCCACCCGGATATGGCTTGACATGATATTGAAAAAGAACTTGGGCAAAGTGGTGGACTGGCAAACCGTGGACAAAGACCTCTACCTGCAAGCCATGGAGCGAAGCCCCATCAACGATTTGGAATTACGGGTGCTACTCCAACCTGCACTGACCGACAAAGTCAATGACCGAGAAGTTATCTTCAAGGGGATTGAACAGTCGTATTATTACGAAGGGTATTCGCCCGACAAGAGATAAGGCATCAAAACATCTGAACTTTAATTGACGACAGAAATATGGCAAAGAAGACCAAATCTTTCTCACATATAGAAGCGCAGGATGCGCTGGAGCGTCTGAACGAAACAAAGCCGACAGGCGAAGAGTTGGCGTATGACCTGTTGCGGATATTCTGCGGCTATGGCGACGGCAACATCCGCCGCATACGTGAAGGCGTGGGCAACAAGGCGAAAGACGGGCGCACCGTGCTTATCCCTAACCTGATTTCTTACAGGCCCAAAGGCGAATTGGACTTCCACGATGAAATCAAGGCGATGCAGGCAGACCCGAAGATTGTCAAACATTCACCACGCCTCTATGTGGTAAGTGACGGAAAGACGATTGTCGCCCTTGACCCCAAGGAACAGGATATTTACGAAAATGAAGTGTCGCTGATGTGGAAAGATTTTGACTTCTTCTATCCGCTTGCGGGCATTGAGAAAATCCGCAACGTGGAAGAGGCGGAAGCCGACGTGAAGTCTGCCGAACTGATGGCCAAGATATTCGATGAGATACGCCGCCACAACGACATCAAGGACCGGACGGAGATGCACAACCTGAACATCTTCATGTCGCGCCTTCTCTTCTGCTATTTTGCCGAAGATACCCACTTGTTCCCCGAACCGCAACTGTTCACCAATTCCATCAAGCAGCATACGGCGGAAGACGGGCACGACTTGGCGGAGTTCATCGACCGGGCTTTCCTTGCCATGTCTACCAACGACTCTGCCGTACTCGACACGTTGCCCCGTCAATTTTCCATATTCCCTTACGTCAACGGCGGACTGTTCGAGAAGCGCGTACCTATTCCCGTGCTGAGCCGCCGCGCCCGCGTGCTGATGATAAAGTGTGGCGACTTCGACTGGAAGGACATCAACCCCGACATCTTCGGCTCGATGATACAAGCGGTGGTCACGCCTGAAATGCGTGCCGGACTGGGTATGCACTATACTTCCGTGCCAAACATCATGAAGCTCATCCGTCCTTTGTTCTTGGACGGACTTTATGAAGAGTACAACGTGGCGAAAGACACCCACGACAAAAAGCGGCTGCAACGTCTGCTCGTCCGATTAGGCAAAATCAAGTTCTTCGACCCTGCCTGCGGAAGCGGCAACTTCCTCATCGTGAGCTATAAGAACATACGTCAACTCGAAATCCTTATTTGGGAAGAGCTGCGCAAACTCGGCGTACCCGAATTGCCGCTATCAAACATCAACCTGCAACAGTTCTACGGCATCGAGATTGACGACTTTGCCTGCGACACCGCCACACTTTCTCTTTGGCTCGCCGAGCATCAGATGAACAATAAGTTCCAATCCGTCCTCGGTGTACACACTGAAGCATTACCCTTGCGCCCAAGCGGACACATCGTTTGTGGCAATGCGTGCCGGATAGACTGGAATATGGTTTGTCCGCATACGGCAGATGAGGAAGTGTATGTGATGGGGAATCCGCCGTATTTGGGAAGTAAGCTCCAATCCAAAGAGCAAAAAGAAGAAGTCGCAGATGTTTTCAAGAACGTAAAGAACTGCAAGATATTGGATTACATCGCCATTTGGTTCAATCTCGCTTCCGAGTTCATCAATGGCTCAAAATCCAAATTCGCTTTTGTCAGTACCAATTCCATCTGCCAAGGCGAACAAATAGCAGTTCTTTGGCCATTGATTTTAAGCCGTAATGAGGAAATTACGTTTGCTTATACGTCCTTCAAATGGAGTAATAATGCCAAGCACAACGCAGGTGTAACCGTTGTTATTATTGGCGTTGGCAATGAAGACAGCAAAAATACCAAGTCCCTTTTCATCAATGACAAAGTCATAAAGACAGACAGCATCAGTCCCTATTTGTGCATCGGCAATCGTATTATCGTTCAAAAGAGAAATGAACCGCCGATGGGACTGCCCAAAATGTGCTTTGGCTGTATGCCATACGACAATGGAAACCTTCTGATGGATAAAGAGGAAAAAGAGAATTTCATCTCAAATCATTATGACTATTCGCGATTTATAAAGCCGATTTTAGGCTCTTACGAATTTATAAATAAAATCGACAGGTTTTGCTTGTGGATTGAGGACAAGGATTGGGAGTATGCTTCCACTTGCCCTGAAATAGCAAGAAGAGTTGAGCGAACAAAATCTTTCCGTTTAAGCAGTTCTGATGCAAGCGGAAGAAAATTAGCAGCAATTCCTTATCAATTCCGAGAGCATCCCAATTTGAGCGAATGCATCATTGTCCCTGCAGTATCTTCTGAACGCCGTGAATACATCCCCATAGGATATTTAGATGCAGGAACGGTCGTTTCTAATTCCGCTTTCGCCATCTATGACGCCCCTTTGTGGCTTTTCGCCATCCTCACCAGCAAGATGCACATGGCGTGGGTAAAGACCGTGGGAGGCAGACTAAAGACGGATTACCGCTATTCAGCCCAGCTCTGTTACAACACTTTCCCCTTCCCCACTATCAGCGAAACACAAAAAGCGGAGTTGGCCGAATTGGCACAGGAAGTGCTCGACCTGCGCGAGGAACACTTCGATATGACCTTGGGCGAAATGTACAATCCCGAAACGATGCCGGAGGATTTGCGGGAGGCACACCGCCGCCTCGACCTTGCCGTGGAGCATTGCTATCGCACGGAGCCTTTCGCTTCGGACGAAGAACGCTTGGAATGTTTGTTTAAGTTGTACGTTAAAATGACGAAGAAATGAAAACACTAAAAGTTATACTATTATCGCTATTCGCTATAATTGCATTAATTACATTGATTATATTAATTGTATATATAGTAACCTTTAATAATGGATTCTCTATGGAAATTGAAAATTGGGACCTATTTTTAACACTGTACAATGGTATAGTAATATCTGCATTGACTATGTTAAATATATGGATTTTCTACCAATTAACAATCGCTATTGAAGATAGAAATGAGAACAGATATATCAAGAGCAAACTATATGAAACACAGAAAATCTTTACTGATTTACGTATTGAAGAGTATAAAAACTTAAAAATAGAAATTAATAAATTTATAAACGACACAGTCGCTTCAAAGGATGTAAAAGCGGGTAGGACTATAATATCTTCTATCTTAATGAGAATGCAAAACTCTATACTATTTTGTCATTCAAACAACCAAGCGACCTCCGTGCTTGAAGCACCAATTAAACAAATCCTCGACAATCTGACAGAGAATATGTCAGAAAATAACTACTTAGCAATTAGCAGGGCATTACGTACAATTGAATTTTTAATATTTACTCCGTTGTTTAATGAAGCAAAGACGTTGAATTATATTAGGAATAACAAAGATGGTATCGACCCAACAATTCTTGGAATTTGTAATTATCTTGATGACAAATTTGGATATTCTAAATAAAAACGGTGATGAAGAATAAAGAACTTGACATAGCCTATTTCCTGTCATTCTGCATGGAACAGTATAAGAATAGACATCAGATGAGTGGCGAAGAAATCGCCACCTTGTTTGAACAATACGGCGTTTTGCCCTATTTGGAAGACAACTTCGAGGTGCTCCACACGCAAGGCCATCGGTGGCTGATGGACGAGATAGATGAATGGATAAACAACCGGAAAAACGAAACGAAGATATGATACTGTATCATGGAAGCATAGAGCAAGTAAGGAAGCCTGAAATAAGAAAGGCCAATAGAGCCTTGGATTACGGAAGCGGTTTTTATACGACAACTTCCGAAGAACAAGCTACGCTTTGGGTGAAACGTAAATTAGGAAAGACGGGCGGCACCGGTTATGTCAATGTCTATGAACTGGACGAAACCTGTTGCGCTCAGTTGGACGTTCTTCATTTTACTTCGCCCACAGAACAGTGGCTGGATTTTGTGATGGCGAACCGCATGGATAAGGACTTTGAACATCAGCATGACATTGTGATAGGTCCGGTAGCCAACGACCGCGTATATGCGGCTTTTGCCTTGTATGAAGGCGGACTGCTGAACAAAGCAGAGCTAATCAATGAGTTGAAGACATACGTGCTGGTTGACCAATGGCTGTTCCATACGGAGCGTTCTCTTGGAAGTATATCATTTAAAGAAGCAAAGGAGGTTCTTGTATGAATTTGGAAATAACGAATAAGAATCTATACTTGCTATTGCCAGGCAAAGTCAGTCGGGTTGCACAAATGTATGCCGACGACCAAAAGATACCACTTACAGAAGCCCTTTACCGGTTTTATAGCTCGGATACCTACAAAAAACTGGCAGATGAGACTACTAAGTTTTGGCACTTTGGTCCTGTGGCTCTCTACGAAGAATTTTCAGATGAATTAAACAGAAAGGGAAGAATAAATGGCAGTGAATAATCTGGTAAACATCCAATATGCCCAAACGGGCAAATCAAGCGCAACCAACGACATGGGTATGCGCGAAATGCAAGCAATGGTTTACGAACAACGCAACCGTCCACATCTGTTGGTGAAGGCTCCGCCCGCATCAGGCAAGAGCCGCGCCATGATGTTTGTGGCTCTTGATAAACTGGCACACCAAGGCATACGGAAAGTGATTGTAGCGGTACCTGAAAAATCCATTGGACGCTCATTCAAAGACACCGACTTGAAGAAATACGGCTTCTTTGCCGACTGGCGTGTTGCACCTTATTATAATCTGTGCAGCTCGTCCGGAAATGAAACATCGAAGCGAGAGAAACTGATAGAGTTCTTGTCACCTTCTACGGCTGCAAAGATTCTTGTCTGCACACATAGCACATTGCGCAACGCGATGAAAGATGTTCCGAATGAGCTACTCAATGACGTTTTCTTTGGCATTGACGAATTCCATCACACTTCGGCAGACGTAAACAACAACCTCGGTGAACTGATAAGACGATTACTTAACGAAACGACGGCACATATCCTGGCAATGACGGGCAGTTACTTCCGAGGAGATGCAGTGCCTGTGATGCGTCCGGAAGACGAAGCCAAGTTTCAGCCCACTATTAACTATAATTACTACCAGCAACTGAGCGGTTACAAGTATCTGAAAAGTTTGGGTATTGGTTACCAGTTTTTCACTGGCAAGTATATCAATGCCATACCCGAAGCACTTGACACCACGAAGAAAACATTGATCCACATACCCAATGTGAACTCCAAAACATCGTATGCACAAAAGTATGACGAGGTAGCTGACATCATAAGCTGCATCGGAGAAATAGTCGAAACGGATTACGAGCACTTCATCCACAAAGTGAGAACACCAGACGGGCGCATCTTGAAAGTAGGCGACTTGGTGGAAGATGATACAAGAAGACGCGATGCCTTGCAAGCCTACTTGCAACGGATGAACTCGCGCGACGCACTCGACATACTGATAGCTCTCGGAACAGCAAAAGAAGGTTTCGACTGGACATGGTGCGAATGCTGCATCACCATCGGTATACGATCGTCGCTGACAGAAATCGTGCAAATCATAGGCCGCTGTACCCGTGATTGCGAAGGAAAGACGCACGCACAGTTTATCAACTTGATACCTTGTCCTGACGCGGTACAAGAGGATGTATCGATGGCTGTCAATGATTTCTTGAAGGCTATATCCGCATCGCTGCTTATGGAACAGGTCATGGCACCACGCTGGACGTTCAAGACCAAACGTGACGATGAAGACGAGGATACGCAAGGAAAAAACAAGAAGAAAGACAAAGATGATTCACACACTATTGAAGTGGAAGGATTACCGACACCTACAGAACGTGCGCAAGCCATCATTGACAACGACCTCGATACATTGATTGCTTCCACACTTTCGGACAAGAATATACGTGAAGCCATCATCGGCACAGATATGGCTGAAATGATTACACAGGTATATATACCCAAGGTCGTCAAAGAAAAATATCCGGAATTGACAGATGAAGAGGTTGACCAAGTGTCGAAACACGCCATACTGACTATTGCGACGCAGGGACAGGAGATTACTGTGGATGACAGCGGAAACAAATTCATTCGCATGGCCAATCGTTTCATAAATCTTGATGACTTGTCTATCAACCTGATAGATTCGATAAACCCATTCCAACGGGCTTATGAAATACTTTCCAAGTCGCTTACCCCCGAAGTGCTTCATACCATTCAATACGAGATTGAATCGAAGCGTGAGGATATGACAAAAGAAGAAGCTATTCTTTTGTTTACGAAATATCTACCTAAGTGGAAAGAGGAACATGACGGAAAAGTGCCGACACTCAATGAACCGGATGCTAACGGGCGACGCATTGCCTTTGCTATTGACTACTTGCGAAAACTAAAACAACAATATCTTGCTAAGAAACAATGATAAACTGGGACGAAGAACTTGAAAAGATATTTGCCGACCCGCTGTTTGCCGATGTGACCGCCCCACAAAAGAAAGTAACATCAAGCGACAGGTTGATTGCTGGGTTTCAGCGTATCACCGAATTTGTAGAGGTGCATAATCGTCTACCACAAAGATGTGACGACCGGGAAGAACGTGCCCTTTACAACCAGTTGCAAGGGATTCTTAAAGACCCTAAGAAAATGGAGCGATGTAAACCATACGACACAATGGGAGTTCTGAATGAAACGGATAATCACGGTGTTTCTGAACCATTGTCTACTTATGGAAGTACACCCCAAACAGAAGAACAGCAACTTGCCGATATATTCAACGACCCACTTTTTGCAGATGACAGCCAAACAGACAATGGGCTGTTTGACTTGCCGGACTACATGCGGCAGAAGTTGCAAGAACGGCAGGAAGCTGATTACATTGCGCAAAGAGTAAAGTGCGAAGATTTTGAGCGTTACGAAGCTGGATTCAAAGAAGTTCATGTAGGACTGAAATCTGGTAAATACCGCCTGATAAAGTTCAAGGAGGCACATGTGAAATCTGGACAGTATTTCGTTGAAGACGGTATGCTTGTCTATATAGCCGGAATGGACCGGATAGAAAAAAACCGTCATGGGAAAAAAAACAGTCGCACACGCTGTATTTACGAAAATGGTATGGAATCGGGCATTTATATGCAAACGCTTTGTAAGAACCTATACCATTCAGGCTATACGGTGCAAGACGTGTCGGATATGGAAGAAAACTATCTGACCAATAAGTTTTCCATCAACGCCAACGATGTGGAAAGCGGCATGATATACGTACTTCGTTCTTTGTCAAAAGACCCCGAAATAGCGGCAATCCCTAATCTCTACAAGATTGGTTTCACCACCACTCCGCTTGAAGCACGCATTGCCAACGCCAAAAATGAGCCGACTTACCTGTGTGCTGATGTCAAAGTCATAGCCACATGGCGCGTGTACAATGTGAAAAGTTCTACTTTCGAGGCGTTGATACATAAATTGTTTGATTGTGTACAACTGCAAGTTACTATAGACGGGAAGAAACCTAAAGAATGGTATGTTGTTCCATTTAATGCCATAGAACAAGCTGTAACCTATATAATCAATGGTAAATCCATTGCATACGATAAAAACATCGAACAAATCATTGTGTTGAACGAAGAATAAAAAATAAGCTATCAATGATATGTATTTCCTCACTAAATTCTAACAGGTAATGAATGACTTTGAAGAATATATAAGACAAGGCGAGCCTCAGAAGAAAGAAAAAGGCTATGCTTGGCAAACGGCCATCGGCTTGCAGGCAGTGGACGATTTGAAACCGTCCGAATATCTGATACAGACGGCTCGGCAGCATATCGAAGGGGATATAACTATCGAAGAAGCCAAGCAACTGATTGACACCTACTATCAGTCTAAGACGGCCAGAGCCGACTTGGATGACAGGACAGAGGAGGCTGATAAGGTTTCGGCACGTATCGCCGAGATCTTGTCGGAAAAGACATTCACATTCTCTCCGGTTGAATATATCACCATCCACCGACGTCTTTTTCAAGGCATCTATAAATTTGCAGGTAAGATTAGGGACTACAACATCACCAAAAAGGAGTGGGTACTGAAAGGCGAAACCGTGTTGTATGCCAGTGCCGATAGCATACGCGAAACTCTTGATTATGATTTCGGGCAAGAGAAAAATTTCAGCTATAAAGATTTGAACATCCATGATGCCATCACCCACATTGCCAATTTTATATCCGGAATTTGGCAAATTCATGCTTTTGGAGAAGGTAACACCCGCACAACGGCAGTTTTTACCATAAAATACTTGCGCACTTTCGGATTTGACATCAATAACGATGCGTTTGCCAAGCATTCGTGGTATTTCCGCAATGCTTTGGTTCGTGCCAACTACAACAATCTAAGCAAAGGCATATACGCTACCACTGAATATATTGAAGTGTTCTTCCGAAACTTGATTCTATCCGAGCAGAACGAACTGAAAAACCGAATGATGCTTGTACAGGAATCTTTTCCACAAGAAAGACAAAGTGCAAATGTAACAAATGAGATTCCCTCAAAGTGCAATATTTGCACTTTGGATTGCACTTTGGAGGAAATGGCGGTGCTCAACTTCTTACGGGAACAACCCAAAGCCACACAAAAAGAGATTGCTGTGCACATAGGCAAATCTGAGCGGACCGTCAAGAGTATTACCGTAAAATTGGTTGAAAAAGGCATTATCGAACGAAAAAACGGCAAAAGAAATGGTTTTTGGGAGATTAAAAAAAATGGTTTGAACCGCTAAAATTTCATCGTGAAATATAATAAACGCAATAAATAGAATGAACGAACAGAAACTGACAAAATATCTCGCTTCTTATAAAGAATGGCTGACGAAAAATCCATCAGTAGCCAATGAAGCAAAACAAGAAGACAGTACGATTATTCAAGATGTCATGCTTTCCCAGCATATCACTAACCTTGAAAGTAGGATTTTACAGTATCAGCAAAGCATAAATGATACTGTAAAAAGCGAAAGTGATACTGTAAATGATACTGCAACGCGACTTATTGCCCTGATTAAGGCACATCCGGAATATACCTACGATGAATACGCCAAAGTACTGAACATTGGTCGGGCTACAGTGGCACGTCACATCAAAAAATTGAATGGAATAATCAAGCTTATCGGCTCGGACAAAGACGGGCATTGGGAATTTATAAAAGGACAATGATGACAAAGAAAATACTTTTCCTTCACGGCTTCTTTGCTTCGGGCAGTTGCATACCTGCACAGACGTTGAAGCAAGCATTTGTGGGCAAGGCGGAAGTCCTCACACCCGACCTACCCTTGCATCCGAAAAAGGCATTGGCGTTTATTGAAAACATCTGCCAACAAGAAAAGCCTTGCGTATTGGTGGGCAACAGCAACGGGGCATTCTTAGCACAGATAGCGGCATCCCGACTCGGTTTGCCTGCCCTGTTGGGCAATCCTTACTTAGAAATGACCCGCTTTCTTACAGAGCGCATTGGACCGCACGAATACAAGTCACCACGGGTAGACAGGCATCAACATTTCATAATCGACCAATCCCTCATAGAGGAGTTTGCCGAGGTACAAGTCCACCAATGGGATGCCTACCGACCGGAACTGGATAACCGCATCTGGGGACTATTCGGGGAGAATGACCATCTGGCGCATTTTGAACCGTTGTTCTTGCAACACTATACTCATACCTATCACTTTCCTGGTGCCCATACGCCCACAGCGGAGGAGGTACGAGAGTATTATGTGCCGCTGGTAGAAAAACTATATACAACAACCCTATGACAAACAAATATGTCAAAAGCAAAACTAAAGAAATACCTGCAAACGCTTTCCAAAGAGCAAGTCATAGAAGTGATGATTGAACTTTATGATGCTCGAAAAGAAGTCAAGGAGTATCTGGAGTTCTATCTGGCTCCTGATAGCAATGCCGAATTAGAGAAATGCAAAAAAGCTATCCGACAAGAGTTCTTCCCTACCCGTGGTTTCTCGGAAAAGCCCTCATTCGCAAAGTGCAGGAAAATCATTTCCGATTTCCAAAAACTGAAAACTGAACCTACCTATGTCGCTGACCTAATGCTATTTTACATCGAACAGGGATGCGAATACACCGTGACCTTTGGCGACATGTGGGAGCAATATTACACGACTTTAGAGAGCAACTTCAACAAAGCCATGAAGTTCATTTTCATGCATGGCTTATTAGCCACTTATTATGAACGGATAGAAAAATTACTTAATAATGCCAGCAATTGTGGTTGGGGATTTTATGATACGCTTTCGGAGATTTATTACCAATATAGGTAACAAAACCAAAGAAAGCCATTCCCTACTTAGATACGTAAAGAATGGCTTTCCCTATTTCTACTCTGTAGATTCCCGGATAATGCGCAAAGTTTCTTTCTTATACTCTCTACGATTGTACCTTTCTTTTCTACATATCCAACAGCTACACGGAGTTCCCGTAGATTGATAAACCTTTGCCCATTTATCCTTTGCCAGTTCGAACCAATGTGGATAATCAACCACACTTCCATCCTCATGGATAATAGGATGTCCGTAAGCGGCATAAAGAATCATACGAGCCTTAAACACACGCGCCATTTGTTGGCGTCTCCAAAGTTTGTTTCTTTTGTCCATCGTCTCTTTGTATTAAAGTTAGGATGAACAATGATTTTACTTTTGTGAGACTAAATGTATCCATAGCTTTCTTTTTGTAATAAAATTAATTTTACAAAATAATTCAACTCATAGCGTCATTCGTACGATTAAACTATCACCAAATGCGTCTATCGTTTCTTGGCTGTCTCTTCCCATAACGTCTTTTCCTATGGCCTGTTCTATTCTATCTGCAAGTTTAATGGCTCTATCTATTATGAATTCATCAAAATTATCTTCAACAAGAAGATTAAAGTTGATTTTATGTGTAGAAATAGCACGAACTAATTCCTCTTTTTCAATCTTATGATTAAGAATCGCTTGTATATACCTACTTGGAGCAACACCGCCAATAGAACGATTAGTTGAAGCATATATCATAGTTTTATTAATAACAGAGTTCCATTTCTCGCGTGGCAAATTCTGTTTTTCGCAATAACTTGCTGGAAATATGTGATGAATATCCGTATTCTCTGATGTATAAGTTGCTACTGTCATCTTTCCTGCTGTCAGGAAATCCAAAGGTTCATCTTGAAGCAAAAGAGCCATCACACCTTTATATGCTGCTGAATTTCTTGTTTGAAGACTCAGCAAACGCATTACATGAAAACTTGAACGAGAAACAGTATCTGGCAATATATTATCATCAGTCAACCATACAAAAAAATCTTTTATATCAGAAGCATAACGTGTCTCATTTGCGCTACCATAAAGTTCACCAAAAACTCCACACCAATACCACTTGGATAACTTGGTTAAATTGGGCAAATTAGTGAGCAAATGCTGATGATTGAGGTCATATGCGAATATAGCCGCCAATGGAATAAATTGTGTATTATAAGGTAAATTGTCTGCAGCATAAACACCCTGCTTTATCAAGAAACGAGCAGCCTCTATAAATCCATTCTTAAGGATGTCCCGCTTTTGCTTGAAAACTGAGCTGCGAAGAGCCATTACATCTTTCTTTTTACACTTCACACCTATTTTTCCACCTGAAGCTATTGACTTCTCATAACTATCCCAAAGTGTCATTGAAGTAATGAATGCAGTACCATCGATGTCCCTTAATACATCAAACTTAGAAAAATCATTCTTTATTGACTTCCATTCTTGACGCAGTTCAACTCCATCTGCTGCAAGCGAGGCTGTAACCAACTCAAAAACATTTAATGGGACACCGCCACGATTTACATTTTCAAATATTTGACATACAGATGATTGAGATGTATTCTTCAAAACTTTAATCACTGGCAATTTATATGCAATAACTGACGAAATGATATCTGTATTAAACTTCTGATAAAGTGCTAATTTTGTTGGATCATTCTGATAATACTGTAGCATTCCCAAACACCAATTCATTGCTTCTGTAGGGTTAAACATCAAATTAAGAGGAAACATTAGATTTTCATACTCTTTTTCTCTAGTTGTCAAATCCAAAGCAATGACTTTACCAATATCTGATGTCTTTATTTTCTTATCTGAAATGGATATTATCGCCTCCTCTCTATCCTCATTTTCATCAAGAGCCTTTACCATGTCAATATAATAATATCGGTAAATGACATTGCTTTTATTTCGCTCCCAACATGTTTCAACAGGATTCTGACTCATAAAAACCTGAAAGAGTGTAGTAAGTCGTTGTTGTCCATCAAGAACAAGATAGTCCGGTTTTACACTTGCCATTTTCGATTCCACTCCTGTAAATAGACGAGGCTTATAATTAACTTCACCACCTGTTTCCAGAAACATTACTGCACCCATAGGAAACCCCATTGTAATGCTTTCTATTAGCTTACAAATTTTACCATCATCCCAAACCCATGAACGTTGGAATTCCGGAAGCTGCAATTCACCTTTCTGTACTTGAAGCAACAAGTCCTTTAAGTCCGTATCATTTGATTGTACTGCCATTACGATTTACAATTTTATACCGTGAGTCACTACTGTCCAATAAAAGTTAGCTAATCGGTCTTTGAAATTATTGAAATACAGT
>ERZ652171.253-NODE-253-length-32757-cov-26.1982_pt1 | contig 32757 bp, 29 predicted proteins | sample MGYA00514759_ERZ652171 | MGnify/ENA metagenome assembly ERZ652171 | reverse complement strand
ACTGTATTTCAATAATTTCAAAGACCGATTAGCTAACTTTTATTGGACAGTAGTGATTTGAAATATAAGCTTTTAACACCGGAACAATTGTCTGAATTAGTTACTCGCGAAATTAATAGACGTGCTAATGTGGAATTTTGTTGTGAAAGAGTGGATTTGAGTTATTGGGATAATTGGCCATTTATAGAGATTGTAGTAAAGGATGGAAGTTTTCAAATACAAGATAAGTCTATAAATGCAGAAGCACCATTTGCTGGAAAGTTTAAAAAAATATCGGGATCTATTCAGTTACTTAAGTTGTGGAAGGAACATGTTATTAGTATTGATAATATTTTAGTAGAAAATCTAGAGTTGGTTTATAATGCTGAGGAACCAATACCTAAGTTAACAAAAAAGAAAGGGCATAAATTAGCTTCTAAACTTTTGTCGGAAATAGATAGATTGCAGATTTCGCAGGGTGATATTAAACTAAAAATACCTCACCGGAAACAAATTTATAATTGTAAAAATGCTGATATATTGATTGAAGGAAAGCTGGGGCAAGGTTTTTCTGATATTTCATTGTCGGTTTCTTCTCCTGTGATGCAAGGTACAGGGTTACCATTGGATTCTATTTCATTTGATTTGTTTTGTCATGTTAAGTTAGATAAAGAACATGCCGGTGTTGAATTGTCAGATGCTCACTTTAAAATAAATGACTTTCCGTTCAATTTGGAAGGAAAAATTATGAACTTGAAAAGGAAACAAGTGCCATTTATTGATTTACAATTTGATTTGGGAGCATCTAGTTTAAAAGACCTGATAGCTTTTATTCCATCTGATTATTTCCCAATAAAAGAAGATTATCAAATAGATGGAACAACCATTTTGAAGGGTACAATTCACGGTGCTATGAAAAAGGATTCCTTGCCAGATTTACACATTCAAGGTAGTTTGGAACAAGGTAGGTTTCATTGGGCAGAATTAAGGGAGGATTTAGAGAATATTCAATTAAATTGGGAGATGAAATATTCATCTGCCTGTGCGGATTCATGTTTCCTAAGATTGAATCGTTTTTTTGTAAAAGGTATGCAGAGTGAAATAAATCTGGAAGGAACTGTAATGAATTTTGTTCGTGATCCGTATATAGAGGCTTGTATAAAGGGGAATCTGAATTTTGATTACATTGGAAAGAAGGTCCTGATGGATAAGAAGATTACATTGGCAGGGATGATGATGGTAGATGCAAGATTGGGATGTGCCGTTAATGAGTTGAGGAAAAAAAATTATCATTTAATAAAGGGAGCCGGAAAATTAAAAATACAGAATGTAGTATTTGATCATTTAGAGAAAGAGATACATTTTTTCATTCCTGATGTTTCTTTAGATTTTGGTTACGCTAAAAATGCCAGTGATTTTATAAAGCAGACAGAAGTCTTTTCTGGGGTTGCTGAGATTGATACATTGTGTCTGTCTTATAAAAAAAAGTTATTTGTTAATTTGTCTGATTTGCGTTTACGTTCCAATACGGCAATTTCATTGCGAAAGGATGAGGTTTCTCCAATCACTACTCATTGGAACTGTAAATTGTTGGATGCCAGATGGAATAATTCATCAGCCTGGACCTCTATTCAGAATTTAGAATTACATGTGGGAGTTAAACCTATTGGAAATAATCTATTAAATGGGGAAGGTGGACTTATGTTTAAAGCTGATAAGTTGAGATTCTTAAATCCATATAGGCAACAGGCTTTTATTTTTGATAAAATACAACTAATCTCTGAAATTCGTCCTGTAGAAGAAAAACGAAGGACAGGTGAGAAGCATAATCTGAAGGGAGTTCTGGAGTTTGAACGCTCTCAAATGTATATCCCTCAGTTTCCGATGTTGACTTGTATCAATCATGCCTATTTAGGTTTTCAGAATCATCAGTTAACATTGAATCGGCTTCATGTGCAAGCTGGTAAATCTGATTGCTTCCTGTCTGGTTCATTGTCTGTGGCTGATGCAAAAAATAAGAGAAGTGGTGTACCGCAGGTAGAAGGTTCCCTTCGTATCCTTTCTGCTAATATCGATTATGATGAGTTAGAGAGAACTTTGTCTTATGGAGTCTCTTCCGAGAAGTTACAGAATAGTAAGATGATGGCATTCGGAGACTTGAATAACTTAGAGAGTCAGTTGCATGTGCAAGAACCTATTAAACTTAAGCAACATCCTGTTTATATTTCTAAAAATATTGCATTGGAACTTCAATTTGACCTTGATCACATGAATTATAGGAATGTAGATTTACAGCATGTGCAGGGAAGCGCTTTTGTGAGAAATCAAGCTTTAAAGGCTCATTTAACTACACGTACGAACTTAGGAAAAGCCGAATTAGATCTTTTGTATAATAGTTTGCATAAGGATAAAGTTACTACTTGTTTTGATTTGAAGTTAAAAGATTTTTTAGTAGCGCAAGTACATGAAGTGATTCCTACTGTAAAAACCATATTCCCTTTAATAGAAACTATGGATGGATTAGTTAATTGTCGATTGACAGCAGTTGGTCCGGTAGATAATAGAATGCTTCCATTATTGGGGAATACCGATGCTATTTGTTCTGTGGATGGACGTAATCTGATTCTGATGGATAATGGAACATTTAAAGAAATAGCACGTCGTTTTCGATTTAAGAATAAGGAGAAACATGAGATAGATAAGTTATCGGCAAATTTAATATTGCATAAGAAGAAGATTGAAGTATTACCCTTTGTCTTGCAATGGGATCGATATAAAGCGATTGTGGGAGGGGAGCATAGTATAGATCTTACATACAATTATCACATGGATTTGTTAGATTCACCGATACCCATTAATTTTGGAATAGATTTAAGTGGCAAGGAAGGACAATTTAAATATAAATTGCGCAAATGTAAGTATAAAGATTTGTTTAAGGATGGAGGAATTCAATATGACGCAGAAGTTGAAAAACGTTTGAGTCGGATTCGTCAGGCAATTATACATCAGATGCAATAGAAGCTAAGATATATTTTACAAATAAAGGTAACCTTGAGTGCCGATTTTATGACTCATTTTTTAGTTGCAGATCAATGGCCTATATCGAAAATCGTTACAGAAAATTTTCCCGATTTTTCTGTAACGATTTAGTAACGGAACTTTGCCTGAAATGGGCATTTTAATGTCTTTTGGTTATCCACCGGATAAATAGAAAAAGTCCCGTAAAACGTTGATTTTACGGGACTTGTCTTAATTTGACTACCTAATGTCTTAGGTTTCAGCGGAGAGACAGGGATTCGAACCCCGGGTACCTCGCGGTACAACGGTTTTCAAGACCGCCGCAATCGACCACTCTGCCACCTCTCCAAAACTCTTTTTAGGAGTACCTTGTTTTTCGAAGGCGGTGCAAAGGTAGGTATTATTTTTTATTTAGCAAACATTTTCTGAAAAAAATCGTTAGGATAAGGATATGGAGTAGGGTGAATGAGTATTCCGAATGTAAAAATTGTCGTATTTGAAATAAAAAACAAGACGGAATAATAAGTAGCCCTGCATTCCCTTTCGAAAAATGATTATCTTTGCGCTACTTTTTACAGAATATAGTTTTATCACATCACCAAGTGCATATTTATGAATAAGAAGATTTTTCTTAGCTGGCTTTTAATGGCCATTTTAAGTTTGCCGGTATTCGCCCAAATACAAGAACCGGTGAAGTTTAAAACCGAGTGGAAATCTGTATCCGCTAACGAAGTAGAAATTGTGTTCACCGGAAAAATGGAAAAAGGGTGGCATGTGTATTCCACGGAATTACCTGACGGAGGTCCGGTATCAGCTACTTTTAATGTAGACAATCTGGAAGGAGCGGAACTGGTAGGCAGGTTGAAGCCCGCAGGTAAGGAAATTGACAAAATGGACCCGATATTTGGCATGCAGGTCCGTTTCTTCGAAGGAACAGCCACGTTTGTGCAGAAACTCAAACTGAAAGGAGGAAAATATGAAGTGAGCGGTTATTTGCAATATGGTGCTTGTAATGATGAGAACTGCTTGCCTCCTACCAATGTGGACTTTTCGTTCAAGGGAGAGGTAGCTGGTGGACAGGCGGCAGCATCGGCTACTGCTGAAGCCGAAACGTCTGATACGGCAGATTCCGATTCATTGGCACTGACTCCACTTCAAATAGGTACGAACTCGAATAATGTGGAAACCTCTGATTACTGGAAACCTGTTATCGATGAACTGAAATCGTTTGGTGAGAATGTGAATAACGAATCACGCTCTTGGCTTTATATCTTTTTTGCCGGTTTCGTAGGTGGATTGCTGGCATTGTTCACTCCTTGTGTATGGCCCATTATTCCGATGACTGTAAGTTTCTTCCTGAAACGTGCGAAGGACAAACGGAAAGGTATTCGTGATGCATGGACGTATGGAGCTTCTATTGTAGTGATTTATGTGGCTTTAGGACTGGCTATCACCTTGATCTTTGGAGCCAGTGCCTTGAATGACCTCTCTACAAGCGCTATCTTTAATATTTTCTTCTTCCTTATGTTGGTGGTGTTTGCCGCTTCTTTCTTTGGCGCATTTGAAATCACACTTCCTTCAAAGTGGAGTAACGCCGTGGATAGCAAGGCAGAACAGACAACAGGATTGCTGAGTATTTTCCTGATGGCCTTCACCTTGTCACTGGTTTCTTTCTCTTGTACCGGTCCGATTATCGGTTTCTTATTGGTGGAAGTTTCTACTTCAAATAGCATTGTTGCTCCAGCCATCGGTATGCTGGGATTTGCCATAGCATTGGCCTTGCCTTTCACCTTGTTCGCATTGTTCCCGTCTTGGCTGAAGTCCATGCCGAAATCCGGAGGATGGATGAATGTCATCAAGGTGACGTTGGGATTCTTGGAACTGGCCTTTGCGTTGAAGTTCCTGTCTGTGGCCGACTTGGCGTATGGATGGCGTTTGCTCGACCGTGAGACCTTCCTTGCTTTGTGGATTGTGATTTTTGCCTTGCTGGGTATGTATTTATTGGGTAAAATTAAGTTCCCGCACGACGGAGATGATAATAAGGTAAGTGTGCCGCGGTTCTTCTTGGCACTTTTCTCATTGGCATTCGCTGTATACATGGTACCTGGATTGTGGGGAGCTCCGCTGAAAGCTGTCAGCGCCTTTGCACCGCCTATGCAGACACAGGATTTCAATTTGTATAAGAATGAGGTGCATGCAAAATTCAATGACTTCGATGCCGGCATGGAATATGCCCGTCAGCAGGGGAAACCGGTAATGATTGACTTCACGGGATATGGTTGTGTGAACTGCCGTAAGATGGAGCTGGCTGTATGGACCGATCCTACTGTAAGCAAAATAATGAATGAAGACTACGTACTGATAACCCTGTATGTGGATGAGAAAACGAAATTATCAGAACCAGTGAAAGTGAAAGAGAATGGCACGGAACGTACATTGCGTACGGTAGGTGACAAATGGAGTTATCTGCAGCGCTCTAAATTCGGAGCCAATGCCCAGCCTTTCTATGTGTTGATTGACAATGAAGGAATGCCGTTGAACAAGTCTTATTCGTATGATGAGGATATTCAGAAGTACGTGGAATTCTTGCAAACAGGATTAAAGAACTATAAAAAATAATAGATAATGATTTCGCAGTCAGAAAGAGAACGTATTATCGCACTCATCAAGAGGGAAGTCGTTCCGGCTATCGGCTGTACGGAACCCGTAGCTGTAGCTCTTTGTGTGGCTAAAGCTACGGAAGTTCTGGGATGCCGTCCGGAAGCAATTACGGCTCAGCTTAGTGCGAATATTTTGAAGAATGCCATGGGAGTGGGAATCCCTGGCACGGGGATGATTGGGTTGCCTATTGCCATTGCTTTGGGAGCTTTAAAAGGCAAATCAGAATATGGTTTGGAAGTTTTGAAGGACATTACTCCGGAAAGCGTGGAAGAAGGCAAGCAGATGATTGCCGGTCAAGGCATAAAGATTGAGCTGAAAAAAGACATTGAAGAGAAATTGTATATTGAAGTGACTTGTACAGCCGGGAAGGATACGGCTACGGCTATCATCAGTGGAGGACATACGAACTTCGTATATGCAGAACGGAATGGTGAGGTTTTGTTTGATCATAGAGAAAAGGCAGGAGCTGAAGCGGATGTGGAAGAAGTCGATTTGAATCTGAAGAAGGTGTATGATTTCGCTACGACTGCTCCGTTGGATGAAATTCGTTTCATTCTTGAGGCAAAGCGTCTGAATCTGCAGGCAGCGGAACGTTCTTTCCAAGGGAACTATGGTCATGAGTTGGGCAAAATGTTGCGTAGCAGTCAGCAGGAACAGCATATCATGGGTAGCAATACGTTTACCCATATCCTTTCTTATACTTCTGCCGCATGCGATGCCCGAATGGCTGGTGCCATGATACCGGTGATGAGTAATTCCGGAAGTGGAAACCAAGGTATTGCAGCCACACTTCCTGTGGTAGTGTTCGCTCAAGAGAATCATAAATCGGAAGAGGAGCTGATTCGTGCTTTGATTTTGAGTCATCTTACGGCTATTTATATCAAGCAGAATCTAGGCCGTCTGTCCGCGTTGTGCGGTTGTGTGGTAGCTGCCACAGGCAGCAGTTGCGGAATCACTTATCTGATGGGAGGAGAGTATAAGCAGGTAGCTTATGCCGTACAGAATATGATTGCCAATCTGACAGGTATGATTTGTGACGGAGCCAAGCCGAGCTGCGCATTGAAACTGACCAGCGGGGTTTCAACGGCAGTCTTTTCTGCGATACTGGCGATGGAAGGGAAGTGTGTGACTTCCGTGGAAGGCATCATTGAAGACAATGTGGATTTCAGTATTCGCAACCTGACTAAGATCGGTTCGGAGGGAATGAATGAAACCGATAAGCTGGTATTGGACATTATGACTCATAAACATTGTGATTGAGTAATAGGGAATGAAACAAACTGCAGAAACAGACTACATACAACAGCTCATCTCGGAGGGTGAGCATGTACATCAGGATTTTAAATTTGCCATATCCGATGTAAGGAAAATAGCCAGAAGTTTGTCTGCTTTTGCAAATACCGAAGGAGGACGGTTATTGGTGGGAGTGAAGGATAACGGCAGGATTGCCGGAATTCGTTCGGAAGAAGAAATTTATATGATTGAAGCGGCTGCCACGATGTATTGTCGTCCTCCGGTAATCACGGAAAACCGTGTGTACAGGGTGGAAGGAAAGGATGTGCTGGAAGTTGAAGTGAAAGAGTGCGCGTGCAAACCGGTTTTAGCCGTCGATGAAGAGGGTAAGTCTTGGGCTTATGTGCGTATAGCCGATGAGAACATTTTGGCATCTCCTGTCCACCTTCGAATCTGGAATCATGAGAAAAAGGACGAAGTGGTAATGACCTATACCGACAGGGAAAAGCGTTTGCTGGAGGTATTGGGTAGCCAGGGGCTGCTTACATTGAATAGGTGTAGCCGCCTAGCTCGTCTTTCCCGTCCGGAAGTATGTCAGTTGTTGGCTGATTTTATTCGTTTTGGACTTGTAGAGCAGGTTTTTCAGGAGCATACTTTCTTTTACCGTCTAAAAGAAGATGCCGTGTGGGAAGATTCCCTTTTTCCGGAAGTAAGCCGATGATTGCGTTGTCGGTTTTTTGTATTATCTTTGTATCCGTAGAATTTAATAAAAAGACATTATGAGTATATTTTCGAAACTTTTTGGTAAAAAAACTACCGATGGAGCTGACGAAACGGTACGTGTCGGTGGCATGGAAGATTTCATGACCTTGATTCGTGTGTATTATCAGGCAGTCATGGCGGCTCAGTTGGGTATCAGTAATATTCATTTCTTGCCGGATTTGGCTGTATTCAAACGTACGTTGAAGGTACCAACTCAGAACAATAAGTTGGGGATTGCGGAGCGTGCACGTTGCCGTAAGATGTTGATGGATATTTATGGGTTGGAGGAATCTTTCTTTAAGGAAATAGACGGGTCTATTAAGCGTAACTGCCGCAATGTGAACGATATAAAGAATTATCTGTTTATGTTCCAAGGGTTCAGTCAGGATTTGATGATGGTGATTGGAAACCTGATGCAATGGAAGTTTCGCACACCTGGAGTCTTCAAGAAGTTGTTGCGCAATATGACGGAAAAGGCCGTACATGACATTCTGACTAAGGTGGACTGGAAAGACGATGGGGTACGTAAAACGTGTGGAAATATTCGTCAGTATCAGCATGCGCTCGGTTATTCGGAGGCATGGATGACGGAATACGTTTATAAGATTGTGTTGCTGGCTAAAAAAGAACCGAAACCAAAGGCATGACAGTGAACGAGAATCTGCTTTCAGGAGTGGAATGTCATCCGCTGGAGCCTTTTTTGCCGGAGAATGCGGTCTTGTTGATGTTAGGAAGCTTTCCTCCACAGAAAAAACGATGGAGCATGGATTTCTTCTATCCGAATCTTCAAAATGATATGTGGCGTATTTTCGGGCTTATTTTCTTTGGCGATAAAGAACATTTCCTTAGTCCGGAGAAAGTTTTTGACAAGGCACGTATTGTAAGTTTTCTGCAAGAAAAGGGGATTGCCTTATATGATACAGCTTCGTGTGTCCGCAGATTGCAAGACAATGCTTCTGATAAGTTTCTGGAAGTGGTTACTCCTACCGATATAGGCTTGCTTCTTCAGCAACTTCCTGCATGTCGGGCAGTGGTCACTACCGGGCAGAAAGCAACGGATGTATTGTGTGAGCAAATGGAGGCAAAAGAGCCGACGGTGGGAGGAGAGAGCACGTTTTATTTCAGGGATCGTAAATTATCTTTGTTTCGGATGCCTTCTTCCAGTCGTGCCTATCCATTGAAGTTGGAAAAAAAAGCAGAATATTATCGCCTTATGTTCAGCCGTTTATCTTTGTTGTGAGAAAAAGACGGTAAAATATTTGGCAGAATCTCTTGCGGTTTCCAAAATTTGTACTACTTTTGCAACCGCAAACACGGGAATAGCTCAGTTGGTAGAGCATCGGTCTCCAAAACCGAGTGTCGGGAGTTCGAGTCTCTCTTCCCGTGCCGAGATAAAAAGCTGTAACTGAATAAGTTGCAGCTTTTGTCTGTTTATAGGTCGGACAAATCTCGGACAAATATTTTTCACGATATCAAACCACACTACGCTTTCGGATTCGAAAAACGTAGAAAAAAATGTATTCATCACGAAGAAACAACTCCTCTCTTAGCAGTGTAATTTCGTACACAGAACCTAAGTTACATACAGGGAAAACCTGGTACATCGACTTCACAGCATACGACCCGCTGGAGCAAAAAATGAAGCGGAAGAAGTACATGCTGGATGGAATACCCAAGCTGACCGACCGGCGCCGTCGGGCAAATGAAATCATCACCAATCTCAATATAAAGCTGCGCTCCGGATGGAATCCCTGGGCGAACGTGGAGAACTCACGCCAGTACACCCCGTACATAGATATTATGCAGAGGTATCATTTATATCTAGGAAAATTGTATTCCGCAAGAACTATCAAGGAAAATACTCTGAAGGATTACGAAAAACGGCTGCGGGTATTTGAAGACTATACCTCGAAGCATATCCCGGCGATTGTTTACGCATACCAGATTGACCAGTCATTTATCTCCGACTTCTTGGATTACATCTTGCTTGACCGGGATTCGTCGGCCAGAACCCGGAACAATTACCGCACCTGGTTATCTTCCATGTGCGGCTGGATGGTTGAAAAGCAGTACCTGGTGAGTAACCCCGTCGAGAAAATCCGTCAACTGGTGGAGGATGAGAAGAAACGCACAGCTTTGTCGGTACCTGACATTCACAAATTGAAGAACTACCTAAAGAAAGAGAATCCTTATTTTTTGTTGTTGTGCCAGTTTGCATACTACACCTTCATTCGTCCGGACGAAATATCCAATATCAGGCTGTGTGATATAAACCTGAAGGAACAGGAGGTGTTTGTCGGGTCCAGCATCAGCAAGAACCGGAAGGACGGCATGGTCGGACTGAATGATTCGCTCATCAAGTCTATGCTTGACCTTGGCATCTTTAATTCTCCCAACGATTATTACTTGTTCGGTAAAGGTTTCCGCCCATCACGCGAAAAGGTAACCACACGTGTGTATCGGAATTACTTTAACAAGGTTCGTGCAAAATTGAAGTTCCCAGACAGTTACCAGTTCTATTCGCTGAAGGATACCGGTATCCGTGACTTGGCCAATGCTGAAGGAATTGTTGTCGCCCGTGATCAGGCCCGGCACTCGGATGTTTCCACAACGAATAAATACCTGAAGGGCTCCAACATGACGGTACATGAGGAAACAAAGCATTTTGAAGGGAATTTTTAAGGCCGTTTTTGTTTGTCAGTCGGTTAGATAAAATATTCCTTCCGCTATTTTATCAATGCCTTTTGATGAAATATTGTAATGTATTTCTTTGCAGTAATATTTTTTGTTCCCAATCAAAAATATTCTATTAAGGTCATAGATTTGATGCGCAATAAATCGGAAGCGATATTCAACGGATGTGTCGATTATCTTTTTGTTTTTGTACACAGCATTGTATAAGCCATTATCACCATAAAGGACAAGACTATAATCGGAAAGTATAATGAGAGACTGTGAATTTGTGAAACCGATAGGTTTCGTCATGAAGTATTTGTCAAAAGATGACATCGGCATCTTGTCCCAGTATTGCTCCGGATGGGAGCCTGGCCCTTTATTCCATGCTGTACATATACCGTAATATATTCCTACATAGAGTTTGTCAGGTATATCACCTTCTATATCTCCGCTACTGTTAATCAGATCATTTATAGCCTGACTTTCTGTTTCCGACCTTACTTTTTTTATTGCTGTACCCAATAAATATCTCGCACCTGGCTCACTGTACACTTCTATTGTATCCACTTCTGCCGGTATAATATCAAATGATGTCTTATTCTGGCTTGTTGCATCACCCGCATCTCTTAGTCTGTCAATTATCTTTAATCCTTTTACGGTTTCATCGTTTGAAGTAAATTCACTGACTACAAAATTCAGATTATAGTCTGTTGAGTTTAATATATAAGGCCCTGAATAATACTGATCGTAGTTGGACTTAAAATCCTGATATGATTCTTTAGTCTCAATGATACAAATATCTCTAATGCCATCCTTTAGTTTAAGATAATTGTAGTAATCTTCGCTTGGAAGATTATAAGATACGTTCTCGTATGCATACGAATAACTTGTATTCGTGTCATATACTTTTTCCAGGTCATTGTCTATCACTTCGTCCAAGTATATTATCTCTGCGTTTTCGTAATACTTATCCATGTTAATGATGTCGTAAATCCCTGTTATCGAATTTATCGAAACGACACATTTGAAAAACTTTTCTATTTGTTCTATAAATTCATTGATGGTCCAATCGGGAAGTAACTCTCCTGGTGCGGAATCTTTATATGGATTAGCTACGAAAATGCGTTGCCATGTAGGATCGGTTTCAAGCTCATTTATACCTTTAGTGAAACCCAATTTTTGTAGTAGATTATCGATGTAATACAGCAAATAATATTGTGGAGCAATGTTGTTTACTCGTTCAAATGTTATGTTTTCTCCGACTCTCACCAGATTAAGTTTACTTGTATTACCATCTTTATCTACATAGCTAATGATCGGGGTGAAGGTCGCATTAAATTGTGGATATGTGCCAAATAATGTATTGATGGCTGTATTCGGGTCCAGCGTAAACTTGTCAAAGTTTATGCTTCTTATGCTGTTTTCGCCACCCTCATAGTTTAGCTGTGAGTTACCGGCAATGATTTGTATTTTGGCGGTGAAGGAATCGATTGAAAGAATGACTTCAATTCCGTTGATGGCGCATAAACCATTTGTGATTATCACGGCTTTCCGATTCTTTATACGTTGTGTCACATCAGCTCTGTTGATGTTTTTGTAAATATTCCGGTTGGTAGGATCATGCAAGTCAATTTCTATCTCATAAGTGTAGGAACCTACTCTTGTGAAATACGGATTTTCTGTAATTAGTTCAAGCTCAAATTCGCTTGGTAGCTTGACTTCTTTTGAATCGATATATAACTGTGTCATGATTTGGTATTCCGGGTTACGTTGTTCTTCATTCTTTCAGCTAAACTTTGGGCCTCGTTTATACCCATCCGTCCTGTTGCCTTTGTGTAAGTAAATATGGGTTCATTTAATCTCTTGATTAATTTGTCTAAGCATCTTATGTTTTGAAGCATGATTGCTTTTGTCTCATTATCATTTTCATTTGCTTGTTGATAATAGTTGTTAGTCGTTGTTCTGTCACTGGTAGATAGAACTGCTGACACATCTTTTGCTGTAAGGCTGCCGATTGTATTGTTTCTCTGCGCCTGGTCTATTAGGTCAAGAACTGGACGGATGGCTGGATTCTGGACGGCGTAACGGTTGGCTACAAACTCACCAGCATGTACTATACCTTTTGGCTCGTCGTGTCGTCCTGTTCCTGTATATCCTCCTTCTTCAAAACCGCTTATAATCGCTTTTGCACTTTGAAAAGCAGCCGTGATTAGCGCTATTTCAGCGGCAGCTTTAGCAATACCTATGAAACCTAAAGTGGCGATATTTTTCATTTGTGTTTCTGCTATATACGCAATCATCATTTTTTGTAGGCTATCCAAAATAATGTTCAATGTTGATTTCATGAAGTCGCCCAGAGATGTTTCGGAGTCTGTAAGCATTTCTGCGAATGCTTCGCCAAACTGTTGCCCTATATTCTGTGCGAATGAAAGCTGCTCTTTTATCTTGCGTTGATTTTCTTCATAATTCTTACGGGATTTTTCAAGGCTTGCCTGTTGTTTTTTGTCAATAATCTCAGCTTTCTTTTCTTCGGAAATTTCAGAAGAAGAAAGTACCTGGTCGTAATATTCATTTTGAATATCGAGTAGCTGCTGACGGTATTCCTGTTCTGATGAAAGTCCGGCATAATGCTTCTGTGTCACACTTTCAATCTCCAGCTGGTACTGTTTCTCTAGGTGGGTAAAGGCTTCTTCAGATGCTTTGTTGGCATCTTCTTCATCCAGCTTGTTGCATTCTTCTTTGTACTTGATTCGTGCTTCGAGAATTTTCTGTTCAATCTGCTGTCGTTTCTCCGGTTCCAGTCCGGCGATTGCCATCATGTTCTCAAGGTGACGCATCTCCAGGTCTTCCATGAAACGGGTGTATTCCTGCTGTGTCATCTCATCGCTGGCCAGATAGGTGCGTTTCAAATCGGCCAGTTCATCGTAATAACGCTTGTTTTCTGCGGTGGACGCAATCTCTGTCGTAGATGGTTTGTTATCTGTCCGAGTTGTTGTTATATCTGTATTGGTTTTGCCATTTTTATCTGGAGTTACGATTATTTCGTCTAATTGATTGACTGCTTTCTGATTTTCTTTGGTCTTGACGATTAAGACACTAAATTTATTCTCTATTTCTGCGATACGGTCATAATCATTTTTTACTATAGATACATAATCTTTTATAACATCTTTAGCGTCTGACAAGTCATAGAGTTTTAATGAATTGCCATACTTCTTATATAATGATTTGGACACGGCATCTGCAATCTGTTTTTCCGTATATCCTTTTTTTACCATATCATCTACATAGCCTATAACTACATTTCTGATATTATCAGTTGTAGATGAAGTTAGTCTACGTGATAAAATGCCTTGAAACTCAGCCATGTAATCGGCTCTATCTTCAAGGGACTTATTTGTTATTTCTGATTTCCTCTTTTCTATTTCTTCTAAGGCTAATTTATTCTGTATGGCTACAGAAACGTCTTTATAGGCTTTTGCTATATCACGAACAGAGTCTTTTTCTGAAAGAAGATTATCCAAATAACCACCATATTTGTCATTGAATTCTTTTATAAGCTCGATTCTGCGTCTGCTACCTTCATTGGTATTTCTGATTGCATCGTAAAGTTTGTAAAGCTCCGTTTGTTGTTGTGTGTTGTTTGTAGAAAAATTTTTGAAGGCCTTGTCTGCGTCACTTGTATAAGTTATTAACTTATATATACCAAATCCCAACGCTGTTACTGCTGTCGATATGGCTGCGAAAGGATTAAGTTTTAGGGTAGTGAAGAACATCTTCAATGCTGCTACAGAAAGTCTTATAGAAGTTGTAAGATTGGACATTCTCGTGGTTAGCAAGAACATTGCAGAAGCCTGTAGATATGAAGCTGCTGTCACTGCTTTGCTCCATGTTACTTTGGCCTTATCTACTATAATACTTGCAGCTTTTGCATCTTTAAACTTCTCTTCCCATAATGTAGCCAGTTTTAGAGCTGCCATATATGTGCCTAAACTTCCAACTGTTAGTATAATGAGATCTTTGTATTTGATAAACCAGTCAATCAGGGTAGGGAGGGACACGATGATTTTCGTAGTCCAGCCGGTAAACAGTGACAACGACGGATTGAGCCGCTCCATCAGTTCGATGCCGGCCTCCTTGATGCTGTTGCGGTACTGTGCCATCTTCGCCTCGTTGGTGTCGGAGTTGATGGCTGCCTGTTCCATGGCGATGTTGGTATCCGTGACAGCTTCGGTGTATTGTCGTACCTTATCGGCATTGTCTATCAGGATGGTGGCAGCCGAGTAGGCTTCCTCACCAAACATGGTTTGGATCTGTGCAGCTGTCAGTGACTTTTTGTTCAGGTTCTCGAGCGCAGTCTGCAAGCCAACCACTTTCGGATTGGTTTCGTCCGGCCCCGTCTGCAGTACCAGGAAGAACTTGCGTAGTGCGGTACCGGCCGGCTCTGCCTCCAGTCCTTTTTCTGCCAGCATCTGGATGGTACCCTGCAGCTGCTCGATGCTCACCCCGGCACCGGAGGCGGCTACACCCGCATTTTTGATGGAGGCGGCCTGGGCGGATACGTCGGCTGCACCCTCTTTGGAACCGGCGGCCAGCACATTCACATAGCGGGCGGCCTGGTCGGCTGATTCTCCGTACATATTGAGGGATACGGTGGTGGCTGTCACGGCATCCTTCAGGTCGATTTTGGCGGCAGCGGCCAGTCGCATAGCTTCGATGGTGACGGCGTTCAGGGCTTCCTTATCTTTCAGTAGCTCCGGTTTCTTGGAACCGATAAGCATGTATGCTTGAAGGATTTCGTCGGATGACTGACGGATGCGCAGACCGGATTCGTCCATGGTCGTGGATAGCTTCTCAGCCTGTTCTGTAAGCCACTGGATGGATGAGTCGTCCAACCCGGTTAATGCCTTCAGTTCTGCCTGAGAGGACTCCTTTGAGTCGCGGTTGTTGCGAAGGGTATTCAGGGCCATAGACACACCTGTAATGGTGGCTGCACCCGTCGCCAACAAGCCGCCCCATTTCGCAAAACCATTGTTGAAACGGGACAACCAGCCTTCAGTCTCCTGTACTTCCGTTTTTATCTTTTGAAGCTCAGCTGTTACCAGCTTGGCCTGCTGCTGGTAGTATTTCCACTCGGCAGACCCTCGTTTAATGTAACCGCTATTCAGCTGGCGATTGATGGCTGTCAGTGTGGCGCGAAGTTCTTTTGGGGTTGCTTTGTCGAGGTTATTCATTACCTCGGTAAGTGCCGTAGTGTCTTTTTTCAGTGTCTTAATCTGGGCTTCCGTTTTTCGAAGTTCGGAAGTGACCTGCTTGATTTTAGATGTATCTCCAGCTTTGTAAGCATCTGCCAACTGGCCTTTGAGAGAGGTCGCGTACTTCTCCAGGTCTTTTAACTCCTGCTTCGCTTCTTCACCATTTACTCGGACCTCGACGGTTGCCACCTGATTTATAGCCATATTATTTATTGATTAAGAATGAACGAATCTTGTAAACGACAAACAGCACAAAGAGAATAAGCACTACGATGGTGAATACCATGCAGAACTTCTGCCAGGGGGTAAGCCTCCTTTCTACTTCTATCGTCTGCACTGATTTTTGAATGATTGTACTATCTTTCCCTGGAATGAATACCGTATCTGAAGGCACCTTGAAGTCTGCCATCAGGTTGCCCATTGAATCCAGTTTGAACTGTAGGCGTGCGTTTTCTGACTGTGCCATGTCTAACCAGGAAAGTACGACACGACCATTTGAGTCACATTCCAGTAAGGCTCGGATGGATGCGGAGTCTGCTGGCTTGAAAACAGGTATCAGCTTGTCGTGTACGATGATTTGTGTGTGCTCTGAAGTGAGGTGCTTCCCGGTTTCACAACTGAAAAGCACCGTACTGAAGATAATTATGAAGAAAAGTATATTCAATGATTTCATAGCAGCTCCCATCCTTTTTCTACGTCTTCCATTACAGCTGGTACTCCGTTTTCAACTTGTGAGATAGCGGCAGCAAAGGCACACATGGTTGTCTTATCCTCCACATCCGGAACGTAGGTTGTCGGGACCTGCATTTCCTGGCATACACGTGAAATATAGCCGGAAGTGTTGTTCTCTGTCCGAGGTGCCCACCGACTGATGAAATCGGCAATCGTCTGGCAACCGTACTTCAGTCGGTAGTCCTGCAGCAGCTTGATTAATGCCCGATAACCGTGGGCCATGTCTTCAAATTCTTCGAATGTCTTGTCTCGTTTTTTAGATGCAGGAACCTCCCCCTGCCAGTCGGTTGCATCTGAGTTGCGGATATTGCCTGGGTTGTTATTACGCAGGCCACGTGGTAACTGTTTCATTTTTTTACTCCTTCCTTAATGGTTTTGATAATCTTGTGAGCTTCTTCAGGCGTTGCACATTCCATGATCCGGACGGCCATATCTGCAACTTCGGCCGCATGACTTTTTTTCTTGCGAAGATTTTCAATGATGGATAAACCTTCGACAATCATCACGCCCAGTGTTCCGATAATTGCTCCGTAGGGGAGATTATACCATGGAAAACATAATCCGAGAATATCAATCATGATGAAGAAAAGAAGCAATCGGAAATAATCGACGATTTTAGTTCCGGTTTTACGCAGCGGTCGGCTACATATCTTCTCTTTGTTTGCTCTTGCCGCGTCAATCCCTGTCCATAAATCCAGCATACAGACACTGCATATCAGTATCAGGCAGATGAAGATAATTGTCACGCCGCTTCGAATGTCTTGTGTGATAAATCCTACATATTTCTCCATGCTTATTTTGTGTTTTTCCCAAAAGTATAGTGTTAGGGATAAGCATAAAAAGACAAACCCTTATAAAATCATTTATCCTTTCATGCAAGGTTTTGATTGTATTTATACTATATTTGTAAAGTCTCATTTGAGGCCTATATATTTTATGTTTGTGGGGTGCAGAGGCACCCCTTTTTTGTGCAGGTTTATGATAACTGATTAAACCAGGCTCCGAGACCGACTGCAACGAATACAGGCACGCATCCTAAAATAGATGCAAGCACATCCATCCAGTCGGCCTTCTCGTCTGCAATCAAGTCTTTAAGGACAGAAAGAATTAAAACAAACACTGTTCCGATTAGCACCATTGAGACTTGCTCAAACGCTGTGAGCCCGCTCTCTTGCAAAATCACAACGAACGAAATGAATGAGCAGATAAATCCACCGCCAAGGAAGTGAAGAACTTTATCGTTCCCCATTTTGTTGATTAAGTTGTCTAATATTTTCATAAAGATAAGATTAAAATTACTACCCACCACAATATGCAAAGTATATACGGGTAGGATATATACAGAGCTTTCAATAATTGTCTCACTTATTGGTTATAATCTTTTACAGTTATACAAAATTGTGGAAGCCATGATTGCATGGGATATTTTTTACCCACTAGACTTTCACCTTCATCATTTGTTGCAACTGTATGTGTACCTTGTTCTTTTATGTAGGTATTGTATGATAACCATTTACCTGAATCGCTAATGTATCCTACACCTGATGAGTTCCAATTTGCATAAGTTATAACTAAGTTATCCATATCGACATCATCAGCAAATGACATTTTTATAGTGGAGCCACTTATCTCTAAAGATAATATGTCGACTTCGTTCTTACCTGCACTACTATCTTTATAGGCATTAAATCCATAGTGCTTCGGTTGCTCTTCATAATATATCTGCTGAAATATATTATTTACAATTAATGGCGGATTTGGTACATTAAAGTTGATTGATACAGTATTACCTTCTTTCTTGCATGTATTTATGCTTATTGAATTATTCATTCCTCTAAAAGATAGCTGGAATGTATATTTTGCTAGCATTTCTGCAAGCCATCTTCTTCCGTCGGGAGTTAGATGCCCTGTGCTGAAAGTCGGCATGTAGTAATATGGTCCGACACAATATACATCGTCCCTTTCTCTTGATACGTCTAATATTGCCTGCTGAATTTCATTGAATTTCGACTTGAAAATAACATTACCAGGAGTATATGTGATAACAATAGGCTTAACAGTCTGCCCTAAAATAGACATGACATCAGACTGCATATCTTCGATTAGTTGATTTAACCTGCTCTTATAGTCCTCTTTATTCGTATCATTAAGGTCGCTTTCACCTTGCAGATAAACGACAAAGGGGCAAACTATAGTTTTCTGTATATTGTCAACAGCATTTTTAGCATTTGTAAGACCTGCCATAAAATAAGTTTCATACAAGCCTTCTCCGCTTTCTCCTTTGCTTAATGAAAGTATCTTCTTCCCACCTATACCATAAGACTGAGCAATTATATTCTGTTTCTTTGAATACAATTTCAAAAGTCTTGAGAATGTATCGGCAAATGAACTGACAATGTAGTCATTTGACGCTGACAAATGATTAATATCAGTTGTCCCAACACCTATTGGAGAGTTTCCGAACATGAATGCATTTTCATCAAAATCATAATCTGTCACCTTTCCACCATCCGTATTGACAGTAAACGACTGACCGTAAAATGGAATAAAGCAATAATCAGCTTCTATGTTAGGTCTTGGAATAAATCCTAATTCTTGCAAGCATGAATGATATGAATTATCTGTGGACTGAATAACTGTTCCACCACCATTGCTACCATTAAGTTTATTTATTCTCTCATTATGATTTCTTAAAAGTCTTACAATAACACCGTCTGTTGTAACCGGTTCTTCTACATCTTTTTTTGTTTCAATTCTTGTAACTTCAGTAGTTCCTTCACTTCCTACACTAAATTTCATTCTTGAAGAATTTACTGGAGCCTGTATGTACAAATCTTCTTGTACTGTTGAATCTGAATACACGCATTTTGATAATGCTATTAACTCATTTGATGAATTAAAGAAAGCAATGTAATTTGAACTTTTGAACTTTGCCTTGATAAGATATACGTCTTTAGGAGTTACAGAAATATCAGAGTATAAACTGTTTGAATCAGAAGCTACAGTACCATTGATATCTATTGTTCCTTGGCTGAATGAGGGTGACAATTTTTCTATTGTTCCCGTGGCATATATGCTATTAATTGCATACAATCCATTTTTCTTATTACTTTTATCAGCAGTATATGTGCTATACCTCATGCATATAACGCCATCAGGTATTTTGTAACTAACGGTAGATGTATTATTTGAAACATCTGGAACATTAACATCAACCACACTACCGTCATTCTCTTCACTATAGCTTGTAATTGACGATACACTTCCTGTTACAACGGCTATCGCTTCATACACTTCACCTTTTTTTACAGGTATAAAATCAGAATAATAAGCTAAAGAAGATGAAGCAATCTGTCCAACTTTCCCTATGTATCCGCTATTTCTCTTAACGGGTATCTCTACCCTTGACAAATATCCTTCTTCGCCTACTCCGGCCTCCGTCTTATCTTCCACAATAAGAGACTCTAATGCTTCAGCCCCTTCAATAGGGGTAATATCTATTTTACCTATTTTTCAAACAAAACGGCTGGAGTTAATTATTTAACTTGCGACACTGCAGCCAGCACAGCAGCCAAAACTGTATCAATTACTGGGCTTACAAGCCTTACAACAGGCATACGCCTGCTTGTTAAGATGACTAACAATAATACGGCAAGCAATGCTACTCTTAATATCAACTCATTAGGAGCAAAGCCGTTATATTACGACAAAACACGTGCTACAAGCGGAAACTCATGGGAGGCTGGAGAAGTAATTGACGTTTATTATGACGGAACAAACTTTTATTCGAGCAATGTGCAGGGAGGCAGCTCTGATGGAGGAAACCAAATCCTTGATTGGACTACTGATGTGGCTACAACACGTAAGCTGATACCTATAAAAAAGCGAAAAAAAGGTTTATCAATCACTTACATCAATGATTTAAACGAAACAGTAAACGAACAATACCTAAAGAATGTGTTTACTGATACAGAATGGACAAATGATAGCAACTGGGTACGGTATTCTATGTACAAGGATGCGAGAATACGTGAGGTAAGAAGTGGAGGATTCAGATGCATAGGATATACTGAGATAACCTCTGATAATTTCGGAGTAGACTATCCTCTTCCAGTTAATCTGATAAATTCAGGACATAAATATGCAATTTATGCAGAGTCTAATTTTGATACATCTAATTATACAATCCGTTTTTCATTAAATGGGTTACCGTATAACTATGTGCAACCTCAGAAAGACTATAATATGCAGAATGGGTATATGCTGGAATACGAGGTACCTTCAAATGGTATAACGTATCAGATTCTTATATCGTCAGATATAGCCATTGAAGGAAGTGATAAATCAATTAAAATATGGATATATGACCTAGAATCAGACGTGGCTAAAGCATTTGAAAGCATTAATGAATCAAATCTTGATATAAATGGGAAGAAATATAAGCCTATATCTATTTTAAAAAAAGATATAAGTCTGAAAGATGTGAAAGATGGAGTATATTATTCATTACAGCAAGACATAAATGTAAGAAATACTGGAGAAGGACAAAATAAAATAGGATTCTTGTCTCAAATTGGACACTATGATTTTACTAAGAATAAAAAATATGCTGTAAGAATATATTCTACGTGTAAAGAATCATATATATCTGCCGTTTCGATACTAATAAATTATAGTACTGGATTTAAAAATATCTTCTCTTCTAGAGCCATAAATACTTCGATAAGACCGGGATTTATACATGAGTTTTCTCCTGAAGATATATATGGAGACTTTAACGGAGTTAGATATGCAATTGGAATTGACAGTCAAAAAGCATATCAATCCAGAGAAGAGTCTTATGAGATAATACTTTGCCTTTATGAAGTAGAAGACACTTTTGAAAATTATATACAAGAGATACCAATTATAAAAAGAATATCTCAAGCATTAAACATTAACTCAATGTATAATATTAAATTGGCAGGTACAATTAATATTAATGATGAGATAAATACAAGTGGAACTTATATTGATAAGTCATTTGATTTTGGACTTAGCCCCGACAAAGAAAGATTAAAAGTATTTATCTGTAAAATAAAAAGTAATAATCAGATTCCTCTTCAAATTACAGAGGTTAGGGCTGTTTATAAGTCTGGAAATATATCAGAAACGAAAGGAGCATACAGTGTTATACCTAACTATTTGGATGGAGAATATATATTTGAAGCAGGAATAGACATGCAGAGAAACGGCCAAAACAAAATACCAAAATTCATATCATTTAAGGCCATTAGTACATACTCAAATGTGATTGACGCAACTGCTTATATTTATGAAATATCCATTAAAAGTAGTATATATGACGGTCTTGTAGACGTGACATATTCACCTGATAAGCATCTTCCAGTAGGACTGACTAGGGTTGATATATCATCTGAATTAATAACCGTTAAATCTGACCATACACTTAGCGGAATACCAGCTAAGAATGTGGACTTTAAATATACGTTTGATACAGGTAAAGTATTTACTTGCAAAGCAGATATTGATTATCAGGGAGCTTCTTCATTAGGATACCCTAAAAAAAATCTAAAAATAGATTTGCTGGATGATGAAGGAGAAGCAGTAGAACTCAGAATAGGAACTTGGATCCCAATGGATGGATTCCATCTGAAAGCAAATTGGGTAGATTCTACACATTGCAGAAACATCATAGCTAATAGAGTAATTGAACAGATATATCTTTCAAGAGGAGAAAGACCTTGGGACGCTTACAATGACTATTCTGAAAGCGATTTATTAAAGAGAATAGATACAGGAGCAATAGGTCATGTCGATGGATTCCCTATAGAGATTTATATCAATAATGAATACGTTGGTCTATACACATTTAATTTGAATAAGCACAGAAGTAACTTTAACATGAAAAAAAGCAATACTAATCAAATTCAAATTCAGATGGGCGTAGGCATGACATGGAATACTTTGCCTGTAAAATGGACTGCAATGGAAATAAGAAATCCTAAGTCTGATAGCGGGAATGAAGAATTTACTGAGGCAGTAGAGCCAGCGGAAGGAGAAGTAAAAACAGCTATTGAAAGATTTGCCGAATTCTGTAATGGAGCGACTTTAGCAAGTCCTACATTTACAAAAGAAGACTTCAAAGACTATCTTAATATTCCGTTTTGGATTGATTTTATCCTATTCTGCGACTTTACCGGGAATTGGGATGGATATATAAATAATACAATGATGTGTACTTGGGATGGACTTCATTGGGCTCCACTGGTTTATGATTTGGACTCTGTATTTGGTTCAGAAGGTGGAGGAAGTTATGATACTTACAACGTATACATTAAAGTCTATGATAATAACCAACAAATTATTAAAAAAATAATAGACTATTACAACGATGAATTGATTAAAAGATACATAGAACTTAGGGCAACTGGAATTTTTTCAGTTGGTAATATAAATAAACTCATAAATGACTTTATGGTAAACATAGGAGAGAATGGATATGAGAAAGAACAAGAGTTATGGCCAAATACCCCATCCAACGGAGGAAATTCATCTTATGTTTGGTACGACGGAAAACAAAGAATCCTAAGTTTCGTAAAAGGAAAAATATTGCACATGGACTTAAAATATGGATTGATTCAAAGTAGATTATACTAATAAATAATGAGAAATATATTGAGAGGCTTATATATATCATACCCGTATATATTATGCCTAGTATTTTGGGTAGTAATCTTAATTTTAGTTTTATGAAAAGTTTAGACAACTTAATCAACAAAGTTGGAAACGACAAGGTTCTCCACTTCCTTGGAGGTGGATTTATCTGCTCACTTGTTTCATTTGTAGCAATTTTGCAGGAACATGGAATGACACCTTGGCAGCAAGTATCAGCCGTGTTAATCGGGACAATCGCTGTATTTATTCTTTCTTTGATGAAAGAGGTATTAGCGGATGATAAGACAGACTGGTATGATATCCTTGCATCCGTTTTAGGATGTATCCCGGTATTTGCTTCTGTAGGACTTGGAACGTGGTTTAATGTACTTTCCTTGTAGGATTTCAAAAAGACATTGTTTTATTTACGCTTGTGCGTCCCGTACAGGCGTGATTTGAGAGTAGTGCTGCGCTTGTGGTTTGCTTCCTCTATTTTATCGACAAGCAAACCGCAGAACTCTTCGCCGTACATGTAGGCCATCTGTTCCTTCAGCACCATGATGGATGCAAAGTAGGGGCGGGAAAACCATTCTCGAGGTTTACGCGGATTGCCGGATGTATAGTATCCACCGGGTTTTGGCCCAACTTTGCGAGGCACATTTAGCCCGTGTTCTTCACGATAGACCGGGTTTAATATCTCTAAGTCACCGCCGTTACCTTTGGTATATCCGTTGCCGACACCCATGTCCTGGTATATGCCGTACTCCAGAAACTTGTGCTGGATGGTGGATACCGAGTCGGTGGCAGATATGACGTTATCGCGTATCTGCTGGTGAAGCGAGTAAGTATTAATGACGTGCAGCCTCTCAATCTTTTCACGCCAGATATTCACCATCATTTCTGCCCAGGCTTCCTGATATTTTCTGCGGTCTTCATCGGTGGCTGCCGGTCTGTTAGTGTCTGTATTAGCCATTCCACTCGTCCTCCTTATAACATAAATCTGTGGGTTCGGTCAGTTCGACCATAAAGTATAAGCCGGTACATCCGGAAATAAAGTATTCTCCCAGTTCACGGGTGTAGATGCGGGATACATTCAGGAAGGATAAGTCCAGGTCTTCGTAGATGTATTTGTCACGGATCATGCGGGAATGGAACTGTCTGAATATCTGCCGGCAGATGTCCAGCTTTGCCGCACGCTCGGTCATGTCGTCGTAGCGGTAACGAATCAGGAGGAATACCGTGAAGGTGCGCTTCTTGAACCAGCCGCCTCCGATTTGTTCGGTGGCTGCGTCGTTGGTATCGTCGACACAGACGAAAGCAGACTGTTTCCGGAAATTGTCGAGTACATCCTGGAGTGAATTGATACCGCTGCAGGAACATGGAAAGAATGAGTTGGCTTTGGCCAGCTTGTTCTTTTCGGTCAGCTCTTTAAAGTAAGTGTGACCATCAAAGAATTTACTTGTGTCCATCTTGTCTTGATTTTAAGATTTGAATATCGTGTGCTTTTGCGTCCAGTTCAGTCAGGGCCCGCCAGCAGTCCATCTGCAGAACTTCTTTTTCTTTCGTCACGTCTCCGCCGGTCAGTGCCCGGATCTGGGCGTTCATCGTGCCCATCAGGTCGGGCAGTTCCGGCTGATCAGCGTCGGCCGGTCGGTGAAATGGTTGGAAGAAATGGGGAAACAGGGACATGAAATACAGTTTGACGCTGCCCCACCAAAGGAATACGGATACCAGCTCGTATTCTTTGATTCGGGAAAAGGCAGCCTTCAGTGAGCCTCTTGCACCAGGCTTTTTCTTGTATAGGAAACCATACAGGGATTTGAGTTGGGAAATATCCTGCGAATACAGGTAGCCCTGGTAGTGGTTCTCGCAACAAAGGTAATCTTCGAAGCTCAGTCCGTGCAGCATCGCATCGATGGCGTATCGGCCGCCTATCTTGTCCAGACGGACGGGGTAAGCGTTGGGTTCGGAAATAAAATCAATCTGCCGGAGGAAGCTGCGCACCTGCCAGTCCTGAAGGATGAACCTCAATTTCTTGTGCCAGTTCAAGCGGAACGTGCACAGCCACCCTCCCTTGACTCGCTTCCGGACACGAATTCCGGTAAAGCGCATGAAGACGTAGGTTTTCGCCTTGGCTGGAGGAAACAGGGTGATGACCAGGAACACATATCGAAGCTGTTCCTGGTTGAGCTGCTGCCACGAAGTGGGGAAACGGAAATCGAGGATTCTACCCCCAAAAGTATGTGGAATCGTCTTTCTCATTCTGATAAGTCTGAAAATGTTTGACTTTGTACGCCTCGGAGTTCTTGTAAGCAGTGAAGGTTTCTGCCTTGGCTTCCGCGTAGTTCTCGATGCGTTCCAGCATGTCCTTTGCCGCCGGCCAGTCCTTCGCAATGCAGAAGCCGATAAACTTACACATGTAGTCGGCCATAGCGGTTTCTTCTTTGGTGTACGCATTGTGCCGGGTTTGTTCAAGGATGTGGTCGAAGAACTCAGCCGACACGTGCTGCCGGAGTTTTTCTTCTGCCTGATACATGCGGGAACGACATTCTACCAGCTTGGAACGATGAACGTCTGCGGACGGGAATTCGACGTACATCTTCAGCTGCCGTGCGGTGTAAATCAGGTTCGGGATGTTGATACGAGCCTGTGCTGTATCCGCCCAGTCAGTTCCGACCAGCAATTCCAGGCACCGGTCGTATGCGTCCTCGGCGGAGTTGGTGACTTGCTGCAGCAGGTTTTTCACTCTGTCTGCAGAAGCCGGGGCCAGATTCTGGTTAGAAACTACGCCGAAGCCAGTGGGAGTCAGTACCAGGTCGAGCTGTGGTATCTGTTCTTGATAGGTACGCAGACAAACCAGTTTTACGACGGCCGCCTCGAGTCCGGGAACAGAATCCAGTTTGTCGGCCATGTCGCCCAGCAGCACCCGGTTAATGCTTTGCAGGGTATCGTCGAGGTGAGGGGCGATCATGTCGTAGACCTCTGCCGTGGAATTGGTTGCAGAGGTACATATTCTTTCGAAAACATTTTGTGAAAATGTGATAGCCATATTGATTCGTTTTAGAATTTGCTTTCAAGGTCGGAAGCTGTCTTTTGCTTCGCGTCCGTGTTCTGGTCAAGGGTGGTAAGAAGTACCATGGGGATGTCCGGATACACCTTTTCACCCCATCCGTTGTACTCGATGACGATATTGTGCGGGATATTCATCAGGTCGTGGAAGGGAATCTCCAGTGCCTGTTTGAGTGTGAACAGCTCTCGTTTGTCGGAACCGGAGTTGTTACTCTGTCCTTTGCCGGGCGTGGCTCCCACCAGGTTGGGGTGGATGTTATCTCCGTAACAAGTGATGTTGCTGGCCTCCTGAATGTCTTCGCTCCAGTCGCCACCCTCCTTGCCGGTCTCGATGACGTTAATACGCACCATGCGGACCTCCTGCCCATTCGGGTTAACGTAATAACCGGTTATCCACACTTTTCCGCTGTTTTCGATGCCGGAAACAAATTTCTTGATGTTCTCTTTCTCCTCCTTGATGCGTTCCTGCTTTTTCAACGGGTCGGTGATATGTTCTTCATCACAGATATTTCGCCAATAGTCCTTGTGTACTTCGACTTGGTACTTTACGCTGGCATGGTTGCGCAGCTTTGCTTTTTTCCCTTTTCCAATCAGTCTTTTTATGTCGTACCAGTCGCCCCGGAAGATGCTGGTGTAATAGGGGATGGGGTAATACTGAAATCCGGGCGTCGGGAATCGCACCAGGATGGCGAATTTCTTGTCTTTCGTTCGGATTCTTGTTTGTCCGTCATGTCCCGGCTCGCGCCCCATGAGCACCATCAGGTCGCCCTGTGGGTCGCGCGGATCAAGCAATCGGATGACCTCGTAATCATCCGGACTGAGTGAGGCGTTGTCGCGAAAATTGGCATAAATCACGTGGTTGATTTTGCCGTATCTTGCTTTTTCGAACCGGCAGTAACAGGCTTCTTTGTGAATCAAACGATTAATCTTTTTGCCGTCCTTGGAAAGAATGATGACCGACACGCAGAAAAAGAAATACTTCATGTCCGTGGCCTGCTCAAGCTGGAACAGCGGCAGACTGTTGCGGACCAACCAGCTCTTAATATCCGGATGTGTGGTGGGTTGCTTGGTGTCTACGTCCATATACTTCAACCCGGCCCCATAACAGGTGATGACGTTGAATAGTTTGTTCTGGCTCATGACTTCGTCCTGGCCGATCATCTTGATGATTTTGAATGGTAGCTGGTTGTCTTCGCCAAAATTGACATACGCCATTCCTTGCCGGTTCGGCACCGGTGTTGTGCTGATGTTCGCGTCTTCGTCGAATACTTGGCTGCTGTCTTCTACGGAAGCCATTTCGGTGGCTACGTTGGATACCTCGATGTCGAATATTTCACCAGGCATAAAGTTGTCGTCGTATTGTGAGATTGTGGGTTCCATATTAGAGATAAATTGTCATGTTGTTTATTTCGAAAAGGGATATGTCACGGAAAGAACGGATTAGGCCGGATGCCGGAAGGCGGACCCGGTGAAGTCCCTGGCGCCAGTGGGAGCCAACGCACACCGCGCCTCGGTATTCCAGAATGTCGCCTGTGCTGAGCTTCCACAGCTTCAGGTTGCAGGGCTGCCCGGACTCGAGCAACCTCAATGCGTCTTTGATATATATTACGTTCATAGGCTTTAATTGTATGTGTCATCGAATAAGTCGTCGAAGATGTCCGGAAGCAGACGGAGCCGCTGCTGGCACCGGGATGCGAAGATGTAAGAGACAGTGAAAGCAAACAGACCATCGTCTTCATCGCTCCGGCTGGTATTGCTTTCGGTGATGGTTATCGGGATGTCGCCGGATTCATCCATCAGCCAGACTTCGGTCGCCCTTGCCACATCGTCGGCCAGGGCGAACATGGATTCAGGGATGTAGCCTGTATTGAGTGTGTGTTTGCGCTGCTCATCTACATAATAGGTCTTGTATTGTCCGGCGAAATAAGCGGCACTCCTGGTCAGTTCCGGTTCAACTGTGTCACCGCCTACAAAGTAGAATGTCTCGATAACACCGAACGAGTTCCGGAACTTCAGACCGATGGATTCCGGTTCGTCCTGGTCCACGCGGAAGGTCTGCTTCCGGGCACCGGCCAGGATGGTGTACCGCAACAGTTTGTAGCCGGACTGGGTGAATCGGGAAGGGGATGCATCAATGGAACAGATGCCATAGTCGGCTACGTTGCCCAAGGAACGGGTGGACTTGAGCAGTTGGTTCTGGTCGTTTACGAAGATACATTCTGCCGTCACTGGGATGGTCGTACCGCCGGAAGACAGTTTCCCGGTTGCCAAGTACAGCGTTTCCGTGCGGCCAAAGGAAGTGATTTTGTCACGTCCGGTCAAGGTCGTCAGAAAGTAGTTCGCTACAAAATCCTCTGCACTGCAGGGGACGATTGGACGGCATAACAGTACCGTGAAATTTGTGGAATTATCCCACAGACTATCCGCTATCATTTCGTATGTGAAATTTGTGAGCGGCTCATTGATTAAATAAGATTCGAGCAGAGAGAACAGATCCAATATCCGGATGATATTTTGGGAGTCTGGTGTATATGATTCTTGCAAAATTACAGAATCATTTTTCTTCAAAATGAATGTAACCTCTTCATCTGCATTGATTACGATTTCATTAAGTTGAGAAGAAAGCGCAAATTCCGGTATTTTTTGAGTGACAGAAACCATGATTCTTTGTTTTGCTCAAAGATACCTGGTGTGGAAAAGGGGTAAAAAGACAAAAGGCGCAGCGCCCTCACGGCGTCACGCCTTCACACTATCAATGTAGAAAAAATGTAATCATCTAAAAACTCGCAGTCTATCTGCGCAGCATCATCCATGCCGGCCGGCCATCGGGCCCGATGGTGAGCTTGTATCGTAGTTCTACCATCGTGGCCGCAATCTGGTTGATGCTGATGTCGGCCATCTCAGACAGTTCGTCTTGAATCTGCTGTGAGGTCTTGTATATCACATTCTCGCTTTCCCGTTCCACCGGGAGATATTCCTGGAAGTAACGGATAAGGATATATTTGTCGAATTTGATTTTATCAGTTGCCATGTTCTGCCTTCTTTCTGTCGTTTAAAGCGCGTTGGATTAGTTTGCTTAGTTGCTCCATTTCGGGGCGGGTGCAGCATAGTTTTTCATTTCCATACATGAGGATGCTGTATTGTTCGAACAGTACCGTGTCTTCTTCGTATGCCTGGTATTTATCGACACGGAATATCGGTTGCTGTAAAGAGTCAGTCATCGTAATCCTCCTTTCTTGCAAAGTAAGATGGAACAAGCGAACCAGCACAGGCAGACAACGGCTGCCAGCCAGTGAGTAAATAACGAGCAAGTGAGCAAACTAAAAGAAATCAGTGCTTGTGATACCAGCACAGTCTGACGATTAGTGACTTTCTCTTCCATGATGGAGGAGAACAATACATTTTCACGGTTTAGCCATAAAGAAATACGGCTTTCTTTTGCCTGGCTTACAGGCAATGCAATTTGATTTTTCATTTTGGAGAACATTTTAAAATGAAACAATATGTTGATTAATTACGGGAAAGGGAACAAAAAAGGTTCCGCTTTCCCGCTGTTCTCCACCTGATACAGGCAGTGGGCGCATTAACGCTCCACACGGGGGTCGGAACCCTATAGGTATATAGCCAAAGCTATGGACATAAAAAATGCCCGCAGCAAAGTTATTTGGCGAGCCTTCGCGCGCCTGTATCAAATGGAGAACAATGCAAATATGAGGATTTATTTTGGAATAGCAAAAGAAAAAGCGGAAACTTTTTAGTGTTTCCGCTTTTTATAGAGCCTTTGAGTTATGTTCTCAGTACTTTCTAAGGAGTACTCCAGTACTGCCACGGAAGTACTATAGTACTTTCAGGGAAGTACTGCGGTACTGGCTAAGGAGTACTGGGTGTGATTATTTTTTCTTGTTATTCATAAATAGCAAAGCGTATTAATGAAATTAAAGATAATCTAAAGTCTTATTGCTCTTGTTTCAGTTTCTCTAATCTCTTTTCATATTTTAGTTTGTTTGATTCTGAAAGTTTATTTTTTAGAGCATATTCAAGCATTCTTGTTTCATTTGATTTGTCACCTAATTTCCGATAGCATTGAATGATTCTGTCTGTTAAGTTTAAAACAAATTTATCCTTATTGAAGTAAAAAAGATAAAGGTCAAGTGCCTCTTTATATTTGCCTTTCTTTTGGAGAGAATATGCTTTGTCCAGTTCTTCTTTTTCATTCTGTTTATTGATGTAATATTCAACAGATTTTAATCGTGATTCATATTCAGGAATGTATTCTTCTTTGCCTTCGTCTTTACATACTGCAATAATTTGCTGTATCAGTTCTTTTTCTTTATCATAGGCTTTCATATTACGATAGCAAATGCATGCCTGGTGTAAAGAATACAGACCAGATTCATTCGCAGCGCATGACAAAAATATTTCAACAGCTTTTTCTGGTTCACTATATTTTAATTTTTCAGCAAGCTCTAAATCTGGGTTGGCTTCATGGGCAAGACTACGCTCTGTGGTGATTTTAACTGACACGCCATTTCCAACGTATTGTCCGTTCTTCGACATCATTTTTTGAATTCTCAAATCATCCTCAGGAGTTCTTGCATCGGATGGAAGGTAAGCGTCGGCGTAGATAAAAGGTATGTTGTCGCTGGTCACTTTGGTCACGACACATTTATGGATATTGTCTTTGTAAACAAAAAAGCACATGGAATACTTTTTCTCTACATAACCAATATGATGCCCATCCGAAGTTAATACCATCATCGCAAATGTGTCATGATCATTGTGTGGCTCATGGATTAAAGTAAGTTCGTCACCTACTCGAACATTTCTTGCTGCATTAATATTAGCTTGAGAGCGATAAGATGTACCTTTCACTGCAAAATTTACTTTTTTTGCAGTGGAAGGTGTTTCTTTAGCTTTTTGCGTATTAGATGCATGATTTAATTGTGTTCTGTTATTGTCATAATTTGAAGTATTGCTACTTATCGTTCCATTGGATTTGTTATTTGAAGAGTCGTTCGATTTTTTCAAATAAGCGATAAATATAAATCCAGCTAAAAATATTATAAGGATAAATCCAATCATACTTGTTTATGTCTCAAAATAAATTTTGCTGTTGTGGCTCCTTGGTAGATTCTTTGTATTTCTTAATCATGCCGAGCATCAGTTCATCTCTTTCTATACCCTGGTTGATTGCTTCAATCATCTGCGGAGTCGTGTTCTTATCTTTCAAATCCTTTTTGTTCTGACGAAGCTGGCCGCTTGCACGGGTATTTAAAGATTCGAGTACGATAGATTCTGTCGTGAACTTCAGTTTACGGTAGGGGGTAGCGCTGGCGTTGATAAGGTCTTCGAGCATTTGGAAAAATTCGTCTTTTTCTCCACTCTTGAATTTATCCATCAAGTAGTCTGATACTATCACCACGTCAAGATCTTTGTCAAAGTTCGTGGTTCTGGCATATCCTCCCACATTGCCCAAAAGCTGCATGAAGATGTCCAGCCTTCCTGCCATTCCTGGAGAGATAAAAATTTCACGATTGTAGAATGTCAATTCTCCACTGTCCATAAAGGTCTTGAACCACAAAGCGTCGTAGGTCAAGTTTACATTTTCTTTTTTGATAGCCATAATATTTATTTTAAACCAAACATTTTATCAATATTCAACATATTATCTACAAACTTATTGTTAGCTACATAACTTTGCAGTCCCATAATATCCAAGAATTCTTTTTCTGTTAAAAGTTCTATATCACAACCCTCCTGGTTGTATTTAATAGCCTTTCTCTGCTTTGCACTTAATCCATCAGGCCCAACAACTGAAGGATTCTGTGTGCCGACAACCAAGAAATTTGTAGATTTCGTTAAGCCGTCAGAATAATGACCACCTATTTCTTCCACCCATCTTCTGGCTTCATCTTTGACAAAATGATCAAAGCTACCTGTAAATACAATTAACTGATCGAAGAATAAATGGTCAGGTTGAAATTTTGATTCATCAATAACATAATCAGATTCATCATTACGCTTATAACTTCTCTTTCTGTAACTTCTTTTCAGAAAACATCTCTTAAATTCATCTGAAGATATTTGACCTACAATTAATTTTTGTTCATCGAAAAATGCTTTAAGATTATCAGATTCGACTTCATCATAAGATTTCAGCAATATATTGACCCAAACACGAGCTTTGGTCAATGGAAGATTATCATTACATTCAAGTTCATATTTCTCACAAAGGTCGTTAAAAGCATAAGAAGGAATATGAACGCTTTTTCGCATCATATTTTTTGATGTAACATAGGGAATAGGATCGCACTGAATCCCAAATCTTTTTATTGCATTATATAAAACTTCTGCATCATATCCATCATTTGTTGCGACTACCAAAGGATATTTATATAGAATTTCTTGTAAATCCATCCAATGCTTATCAAAAGAACCTTTTCCTTTTAATTCATTCAATGTCATACCTGACTCTAAGTAATCAAATTCAGCTTCAGATGGCTCAACAAGAATTTCTTTTTCTTCATAAATAGCCGAATCTTTTACTCCTATCAACGCTATACGGCAGGGAGTATTTTTTAATGTGTTGCAACATTCTATTCTTAGTAATAGAAAATTTGAGTTCTTCATACCATTTGACTGTAAAATTAATAAGCAAATTCATTAGTGTCCAATAAAAATGGACGAGTTAAAAAATTAATCAAATAGTCCTTCA
>ERZ652171.238-NODE-238-length-33790-cov-7.52729_pt1 | contig 33790 bp, 30 predicted proteins | sample MGYA00514759_ERZ652171 | MGnify/ENA metagenome assembly ERZ652171 | reverse complement strand
CAAGCCGTCAATCGGCATAATGTCTGCTTCCAGCTCTGCAATATAAGCCTTGGTTACTTCTGCTTCTTCCGCAGTACCAACAGCTGCCAGCCATTTTTCGGCAGCAGCCTTTGCTTCGGCGCTGCAGCTCGGAGCAGCAATTAAAGCTTCAGTTTGTTCTTTTACAAAAATCAAAGTTTCTTGTGTCATAATCTGTTAACCTCCTCGTGATGCGTTGCACATCATCTGTACATATCATAGTACCAAAGTGCATTCCTGTAAAGTACGCACTTTAATGTGCGCCAGTTACCGCAAGGTTACTATTGTAGTATCATGCGTATGCCCATTCTTGAAAACGCAGCTTGATCATAATTACGTGCGTACTTCCCACAGTAGAGAATATCATATTAATACACAAAAACTTACCAGGCAGCCACGGTTCCGTCAGCACGCGGCTCCGTTGCTCCCGCCAGTACGCCGTCAGCGCAGCGCCAAATAATTTCGCCCCTGCCAAAGCTGGTGTAATCGCTCATTACACGCACCTCATGCCCCAGCTTGCGCAGCTGTTCCACTACCTCCGGTGCAAAGCGGTCCTCCAGCCACACCTCGCGCCCATCAATCCACTGCCAACGCGGTGCGTCCAGCGCAGCCTGCGGATTCAGCAGAAAATCAATCGTATTCATCAGCACCTGCACATGACCTTGCGGCTGCATATAGGCACCCATAACACCAAACGGACCAACAGCTTCGCCGTCCTTAGTCAAAAAGCCGGGGATAATTGTATGATAAGGCTTCTTACGCGGCAGCAGCAAATCATCCGAAGATTCGTCCAAGCTAAAGCCTGCGCCTCTGTCATTAAAGTTGATGCCATAACCAGGTAGCACAACGCCACTGCCAAAGTCTTTGTAGTTGCTTTGAATAAAGGATACCATATTTCCTTCATTATCTGCAGTACACAGATAAACAGTACCGCCGCAGAACGGTTTGCCTGCTTCCGGCAGCAAGGCCTGCTCGCCAATAAGCGCACGGCGTTTGGCTGCATATTCCTCGCTCAGCATAGCTTCCACCTTAGTACGCATATAGCGCGGGTCAGCAATATACTGCATGCCATCGGCAAAAGCCAGCTTCATAGCCTCTATCTGCTTATGCAGCGTTGCTACACTGTCACGTCCGTTGAACACAAAGCCCTTAAGAATATTCAAGGCCATAAGCGCCGTAATACCGTGACCGTTTGGCGGCATCTCCCACACATCATAGCCACGATAATTAATATGCACAGGTTCAACAAATTCCGCGCGATAATCAGCCAAATCCGCCAACGTCAGGCAACCGCCGGTCTTTTCGCTGAAGTCGACAATTTTTTCGGCAAGCTCACCGCGATAATAGCTTTCGCAGTAGCTTTCCGCCAACAGGCGCAGTGTTTTGGCATGGTCCGGCAAACGCACCAGCTCGCCTGTGCGTGGTGCCACGCCTTGGGGAGCAAAGGTTGCAAACCAGGGCGCAACAGCAGGATTATCCTTATACGGCGCCAGCGCCTCAATGCCCTCCTGCCAAAAGCGTGCTACTATCGGTGAAACAGGATAGCCGTTTTCCGCATAATCAATTGCCGGTACAAACAATTGCGCAAACGGCAGACGGCCGAAGCGTTTATGCAGCTCCGCCCAGGCTGAAGGTGCTCCCGGAACAGTCACAGCCTGCCAGCCTCTGAACGGCATTTTATCAGTATAGCCTGCAGCGCGCACTGCCTCCGCCGTCAGGTTCTGCGGCGCATAACCGCTGCCGTTAATGCCATAAAGTTTATCCTTTACCCAGACAATCGCAAAGCAGTCGCTGCCAAGTCCGTTATTCGTAGGCTCCACTACGGTCTGGCAAATTGCTGTCGCGATGGCTGCATCTACAGCGTTGCCACCCTGCTGTAAAATCTGCAGGCCCGCCTGCGATGCCAATGGCTGCGAGGTGCAGACCATACCGCGTCTGCCATAAACTACGCGACGGCGCGAAGCGTAAGGATATTGTTGTCCGTCGAATTGCATTTGCATAATTATCACTCCATAAATGATGATTAGTTGAAAAAAGCACACCTTTACAGATGTGCTTTTAATAAAAATCAAGTAATTATAAAATCTTGGACAGAAAGTTTTTGGTGCGTTCTTCTTTCGGATTGCCAAAAATCTCCTCAGGAGTTCCCTCTTCCAAAATTTTGCCGCCGTCTACGAAGCATACACGGTCGCCAACCTCACGGGCAAAGCCCATTTCGTGAGTAACAACAGCCATGGTCATGCCTTCGTTAGCCAGCTGTTTCATAACGTCCAGAACCTCGTTAACCATTTCCGGGTCAAGAGCACTGGTAGGCTCGTCAAACAACAAAGCCTTCGGCTTCATGCACAGAGCACGCGCAATAGCAACACGCTGTTGCTGACCACCGCTGAGCTGGTCGGGATAATTATTGGCTTTGTCTTCCATGCCAACCTTTTTCAGGTACATATGCGCAGTCTTTTCTGCTTCATCCTTAGAAACGCCGCGCACCTTCATCGGTGCCAGCATCAGATTCTGCATAACAGTCATATGCGGGAACAGATTAAAGCGCTGGAATACCATGCCTACTTCCTTGCGGATTTCGTTGATATTAGCCTCACCGTTCAGAGGAATACCGTCGATAACAATGCTGCCGCCGGTAGGCTCCTCCAAAAAGTTGATGCAGCGCAGCAGAGTACTCTTACCGCTGCCGCTGGGGCCGATGATAACAACAACCTCTTTTTCCGCAATAGTCAGGTTTACACCCTTGAGTACGTGCAGATCACCAAAGCTTTTCTTCAGATCTTTGATTACAATCATTTCCTTGCTCATTTTGTGTCAAACCTCCGCTCCAGATAACCGGTAAACCTTGCAACAGCAAAGGTCATAATCAGATAGATAATAGCTACAGCCATCCAGATTTCAAAGGAAGCGTAGGTACGGGCAATAATCAGCTGGCCACGACGAGTCAGCTCTTCGAAACCGATAACGGAAACCAGAGAGGAATCCTTCAGCATTGCAATAAATTCATTGCCAAGAGGCGGAATGATGCGCTTGAAGGCCTGCGGCATGATGATATAGCGCATAGTCTGCGCCCAAGTCATACCGAGGCTGCGACCTGCTTCCATCTGGCCCTTGTCGATAGACTGAATGCCTGCACGGAAGATTTCGGCAACATACGCACCGCTGTTGATGGAGCAGGCGGAAATTGCTGCCACAAACGGATCAACACGGCTGCCGATAATATTAGGCAACGCAAAATACACGAGGAAGATTTGTACCAGCAGCGGGGTGCCGCGGATAAAATCGACATAAACATTGGCAAAATAACGCAACGGCTTAATGCTGCACAAGCGCGCAATACCGATCATGCAGCCAATCAGCAGACCGAAGGTAACGCTCATCGCCGTAATCTCTACGGTAATAGCGGCACCGGCCAGCAAAAGCGGAAACGAATTTGCCATAAGCTCAAAATTCATATTCTCCCAATCCCTTCTAAATTCTTAGTTGCAGGCTGGAGAGAACCACTGCTTATTTTTTCTCTCCAAACCATTTAGTATAAAGCTTATCATATTCGCCGCTCTTTTTCAATTCAGCTAAAGCTTTATTTAAATCGCCGGCCAGCTTGCTGCCTTTTTTAACAGCAATACCATAAGGCTCAGCTTCCATTCTTTCACCAACAGTTTTAGCAAAGTCCTTGCCTGCTTTGGTCATATAGTATTCAACAACCGGAGCATCACCGATTACAGCATCAGCACCGCCGTTTTTCAGCTCCAGAGAAGCCTCGTCCTGAGTATTGAACGCCTTTACCTTAGCACCTTCAACAGTTCTGGACTTGTTTTCACCGGTAGTACCGATTTGGCAGGCAATAGTTTTACCCTTCAAATCATCGATAGATTTTACATTGCTGTCTTTACGTACCATAATCATCAGACCGGAGGTGTAATAGGATTCAGTAAAATCAACAACCTTTTTACGTTCGTCGGTAATGGTCATACCGGCAATAGCAACATCAATATTGTTGGAATTCAGCGCCGGAATCAGAGCATCAAAGCCCATGCTTACCATTTCAACCTTGTAGCCCATTTGCTTGCCAAGAGCTTCTATCAGCTCAATATCAAAGCCGGTCAGATCCTTGCTGCCTTCCTTAGGAAATTCAAACGGTGCGAATACAGGCTCAGTGCCGACACGCAAAACCTTAGCGCTGTCAGCCGCCTTTTTTTCCTCCCCGCCGCAACCGGTCAGCAGCATGCTACAGGCCATAATAGCCATCATTAAAAATACTAATACCTTTTTCATTTGTTGGTCCCCCTCATTTTTTCTTTTCTAATTTTTTAATATCAAACGGAGCACGTCCGGCAATTAAACCCTGTCGTGCTCCGTAGTGAACAAAATATTATTTCTTTACTTCACCAAACCAGGTTTTGTAAATCTTGTCATATTCACCATTTTTCTTCAACTCAGCCAAAGCCTTGTTGATTTCGCCCGCAAGCTTATCATTACCTTTTTTAACAGCCAGACCGTATTGCTCTGCTTCCATGATATCGCCAACAGTCTTCATGCTGGTGTTACCGCCCTGTGCCAGGTAATAACCAACTACAGGACTATCATTGATAATCGCATCAACGCCTTTGTTTTTCAATTCCATAACAGCTTCATCATTAGTGTTGAAAGCAGTTACTTTAGCGTTAGCAACGTTTCTGGCATTCTTTTCACCGGTAGTACCGATTTGGCAGGCAATACGTTTGCCTTCCAGATCTTTAACGCTCTTAACTTCGTTGTTGTCCTTATTTACCATGACAATCAGGCCAGAAGTATAATAAGGCTCAGAGAAGGTAACAGCCTTTTGACGTTCTTCATTAATGCTCATGCCTGCAGCAATAACATCAATGTTACCGGAGTTCAGTGCCGGAATCAAAGCATCAAAGCCCATGCTGACAATTTCAACCTTGTAGCCCATTTGCTTGCCGATAGCACGTGCCAGATCCATATCAAAACCATCATAGCTTTTGCTACCCTCTTTTTGGAATTCAAAAGGTGCAAAGGTCGGTTCTGTACCTACACGCAGTACCTTTTCCGGTTCAGCAGCTTTTTTATCGCCACCGCCGCAGCCGGCAATCATCATAGAAGCAGCAGCCAGAATTGCCATAACTAAAAACAAAATCTTCTTCATCATCAATTTCCCCTTTCGATATTGTAAGCCATTTTTGAGATACGTACATTATATACCTAAATACCCGCAAGGTAAAGTATTTTTATGAAAAAAAACAGTATAAAAATAAAAATTTGCCGCATTTTTTTTCAAAATACAGCAAACTGTAATTTAGGTAACAAAAAAACAACTCAGCTGACCTGGTTTTCGCCCCCACACTCGCCTGCTGGAAGGTTCGCTCCTAAGCATTCCGCTCCCCACTACTACCTCTCTCGCCCATAATTTTTTTGCGGCAGGACTTACTTCTAAGCTGCACCGTGCTCACAGCAAAATTTTGCTGCTTACGTGGATCGTTTCGCCTGCAACTGGCATCGACTTGCAACCACAGACCTGAGTTGTCCTATCTATTATAATGGGAAAAAATTTTTTTTGCAAGTCAATAGCTCTGCATACTTTTATCTTTTGTCAAAAAGTGCTATACTATTGGTACTCAATATTGAACGGAAAAAAGGAAATACGCTTTATGATTGCTATACCACAATGTCTGGACTTTGCGGATGCTCGCCTGACGAAGGATATCTGCGAGTTCTATTTAAGAATGCTGGAAATTAAAAACAGGGAAATTTATCTGCACAGTCAGCAGGTTGCCAATTATTCTGCCAGCACTGCCGCTAAGCTCGGTCTGCCTGCCAGCGAAGTTTCACAGATAAAAACAGCGGCGCTACTGCATGATATCGGTCAGCTTTCCGTACCCAATATTATTTTGGCTAAGCTGCCGTTTCTTTCTACGCGCGAGCAGTCTATTTATAAACGTCACTGCATCGCAGGCGCCAGCATGCTGGAGAACATTCCCGGCTTTGATACCATCAGCGATATCATCCGCGCGCACCATGAAAAATGGGACGGCACCGGTTATCCCAAACGCCTTAAGGGACAGAACATCCCTATCGGCGCACGCATAGTTGCCGTAGCCAATTATTATGACCGCAATCTAAACCCCTGCACCCAGCATTGGCAAAAAACTCACGCCGACGCTATCATCGAACTGCAGAACAAGGCCGGTCTGGATTTTGAACCGGCAATCGTCAAGGCCTTTATAGAATCTGTTATTCCGCAAGCCTTGCGCACACAATTAAAATAGCATTGTCAGTCCTGCTAAGACCGACAATGCTATTTCTTTTTCCGGGCATCCCTGCTCCTGCGAGCCGAGATGCTTTATTTTTTACAAATTTGTAAACGCACTGCTTATCAGATGCTCAAGCCTTCGCCGTCATCCCATTGTACAATGCCGTCTGCCTTCAGCGATTCCTGCACCAGGATAACGCGTTGGTTTTCGCTGCCGCGAAAGCGCAGATTAGGATTCTTCAGCTCAAGCTTAAATTCTCCGTCCACCAATACGTCAATATAGGACAACATTTCCTCAGTGATTTCCCAAGGACCGAGATTACCGGTCAGCATATCCTTTTCGAAATTATAACCGCTGTAGCACCAGATATCCTTCTTGGGGAAGCGCTCTCTTACCTTGCGCAGGAACGGCAGCAGCGCTGCCTGATTGGCAGGCTCGAAGGGTTCACCGCCCAAAAGCGACAGGCCGCGGATATGTTCGTTTTCCAACAGCTCCAGCAAATGCTCTTGCGTCGTTTCCGTAAAAGGCTGACCGTAATTAAAATTCCAAGACTCCGGGTTAAAGCATCCCTTGCAATGATGCGTACAGCCGCTGACAAACAGCGATACACGCAAGCCCGGTCCGTTAGCAATATCCAGATTTTTTATTTCTGCGTAATTCATACGCCCTCACCTCGCAAATTACAGATGCATTACTCTGGCTTTGATTTCCTTAGTCTTGCCTACATTCCAGAAGTTCTCTCCCAGATAACCGCAGGTACGGCGGATAACCGTCATCTTGGAGTGATCCTTGTTGTGGCATGCGGGGCATTCCCACTCATTGTCATCATTAATGGTAATTTCACCGTCAAAGCCGCAAACATGGCAGTAATCGGATTTAGTATTAAACTCCGCATACTGGATATTGTCATAAATGAATTTGACAACCTCTTCCAATGCTTCGGTGTTGTGACGCATATTAGGAATTTCTACATAAGAAATCGCACCGCCGGAGGAAATATTCTGGAACTGGCTTTCAAATTTAAATTTGCTGAAAGCATCAATCTTCTCGCGTACATCAACATGATAGGAGTTAGTATAGTAGCCCTTATCGGTAACATCCTCAATCGTGCCGAAACGTTCCTTGTCGATACGTGCGAAGCGATAGCAAAGGCTTTCTGCCGGTGTACCGTACAGACCGAAGCCAAGGCCAGTCTGTGCCTTCCATTTATCGCAGGCACCGCGCAGACGGTTCATAACGCGCAGGGCAAAATCCTCGCCTGCAGGATCAGTATGGCTTACGCCCTTCATCAGCTTGGTCAGCTCATAGAGGCCGATATAGCCGAGAGAGATAGTAGAATAACCGTTTTCCAGATACTTGTCTATTGTTTCGCCCTTACCCAGACGGGCAATAGCACCGTACTGCCAATGTACAGGGCTGACATCGCTCTTAATGCCTTTCAGCGCATTGTGACGGCACATTAGCGCTTCAAAGCACAGCTCCAGACGCTCATCCAGCAGCTTCCAGAACTTCTGCTCATCGCCCTTGGCAACAATGCCAATCTGCGGCAGGTTCAGAGAAACTACGCCCTGATTGAAGCGACCTTCAAATTTATAGTTACCGTTTTCATCCTTCCAAGGAGACAGGAAGCTGCGGCAGCCCATCGGGGAGAAAACATTGCCTTCGTAGTTTTCACGCATCTTCTTGGCGCTGATGTAGTCGGGATACATACGCTTAGCGCTGCATTTTACTGCCAGACGTGTAATGTAATCGTACTTGCCGCCCTTCAGACAGTTATGCTCATCCAGAACATAAACCAGCTTCGGGAAGGCCGGGGTTACATAAACGCCCTTGTCATTTTTAATGCCCTGCAGACGCTGACGCAGAATTTCTTCCACAATCATAGCGTTTTCCTTCAGATACGGATCATCCTTCTGCAGGTTCAAAAATAGGGTAACAAACGGAGATTGACCATTGGTGGTCATCAATGTATTAATCTGATACTGAATGGTCTGTACGCCGCCCTTCAGCTCATAGCGCAGGCGCTCATTTGTCAGACGCTCCAGAGTTTCGTCATCAATGTTGCCTCCGGAGGTTTCCTTGATGCTCTTTTTAAACTTTTCGTAGCTCTTGCGCAGATATTTGCCCAGATGACGGATATCTACAGATTGACCGCCGTACTGGCTGGAAGCAACAGAGGCAATAATCTGTGTCATAACGGTGCAGGCAACCTGGAAGCTTTTAGGGCTTTCAATCATTTTGCCGTTCATAACCGTGCCGTTATCCAGCATATCGCCAATATTAATCAGGCAGCAGTTGAAAATAGGCTGAATAAAATAGTCAGCATCATGAAAATGCAGCACGCCTTCTTCATGCGCCTTGGAAATCTTTGCCGGCAGCATGATACGCTTTGTCAAATCCTTGGAAACCTCACCGGCAATCAGGTCGCGCTGAGTAGCAGCCATAGTTGCATTTTTATTACTGTTTTCTTCCATAACGTCCTTATTGCTGTTGCGGATTAAGGACAGAATAGAATCGTCGGTAGTGTTGGCCTTACGCACCAGAGCACGTTTATAACGGTAAATAATATACTGCTTTGCCAGCTCAAATTTACCTGCATCCATCAGGCTATGCTCTACCATATCCTGAATGTCTTCTACAAGCAGGCGCATACGGTTACGAGATTGTACGCTATCCGCAATTTCCTGAATTTTATCCTCCTCAATACGAAATTCCGGTTCTACGGCAGCATTGGCTTTTTGAATAGCAACGACAATCTTTGCGGCATCAAAATCTACTGTTGTGCCATCGCGCTTAATCACTTTCATAACCTTTCAGCATCCTTTCCTGTAAAATTAAAGTTATAAATCAATATCTTCGTATAATAACTAAGAGCAAAAATCCATAAGTTATTCTTAAAATACACCTATACGTTATTCAAGGCTCTGACCGTAACGGTCAAAGCCTTGTCTTAATCATAAAAAACAGCTACGGTTCAGCGTAGCATTTTCGGTAGCTTTATTCTACCACAATATGTCGTAGGTGTCAAAGATAAATTCATCAATATGTTGATAAATTTGATTGTAGACGATTTTTTTGCTAATTTAGCACTTAGCTTTATTTTTTACATTTTCAGCTAATCGCTTTACAAAAAAGTCCTGCGAGAGGAAATGTTCTGCAGAAAAGCAACCAAAAATTATCCCTCTGACAGCGTTTTTTCAAGCTGTTACCTTTGTACACGCACTGCAAAATATGGTATAATAATTTTCATCTTATTGTTTTGTTATAGGGGTGTTGTTTATGCATAATTCATCAGCAAATAATCACAGTACTCGCGGCGTTCTCATGCTCACCTTGTGTGCCTTCATCTGGGGTACTGCCTTTATCGCGCAAAGCGTCGGCGGCGATTACGCCGAACCGTTAACCTTCAACTGCGCGCGCAGTGTTTTGGCTACCATCTTTTTATTCGGCTGTTGCCTATTGTTCGACAAAGCGGCAGGTAAGCGCTTTACTGTTTTAGGCAGTGATGACCCTGTTTATAAAGACCGTTTAATTAAGGGCGGCATCACCTGTGGTCTTTTCCTCTCACTCGCCTGCTTTTTCCAGCAGCTTGGCATAATGTACACCACTGTAGGCAAAAGCGGCTTTATTACAGCACTCTATATCATTCTGGTACCTGTTTTAAGCTATATCTTCTACCGTCGCTCCGTTTCCCTGCTGCAGGGCCTCAGCGTTGTCGTAGCAGCCGTAGGCATGTACTTCATCTGCATCAACGAAGGCTTCTCTATCAACAAAGGTGATTTATACACACTCATCTGCGCTTTCTGCTTTGCTGCACAGATTATCGCCATAGAAAATATCATTAAAAATCTTGACGGCGTGCGCCTGTCACTCATACAATTTATGACCTGCACCGTTGTCAACGGTGTGCTGATGTTTATTTTCGAAACACCATCCATGAGCAATATTATTGCAGGCTGGGCACCTATCGCCTACGCAGGTATCATGTCCAGCGGTGTAGCCTACACGCTGCAGATTGTCGGTCAAAAACATGTCAGCTCCCTGGTTGCCTGCATGCTGATGAGTCTGGAATCAGCCTTCGCACTGGTAAGCGGCTGGCTTATTTTGGGACAGGCTATGAGCAGCCGTGAAATCTTTGGCTGTGCTCTGGTATTTGCAGCTATTACGCTGGCACAGCTGCCGGAAGAAATACTGGGATTAAAGAAGCGCTAAGCCTTACACTTAAAATAAATTGACAAAGAAAAAATAATTTCCTATAATAAGCAAAGTAAGAGAGATTCCTGATAGCTGTATGTCAGTCCTCTCCGGATTTGTTTTGCGAGAGACTGCCTGCGACCTCAGGCAGTCTTTTTGTTATTCTTTTATTACCTTTTAAACAATGATAAATTATTACTGGCAAGGAGCTGATATTATGGATCATTTTCAGATTCACGCACCTACACAAATAATCTTCGGTAAAAATACCGAAAATGAAGCAGGTAAATGGTGTAAATATTACGGTGCCCACAAGGTACTCGTACACTTCGGCGGTCACAGCGCCAAGAAAAGCGGTCTGCTGGATCGCGTCTGCGCCAGCCTGAAGGACGCAGGCCTGGAATACGTACTGTTGGGAGGCGTTGTGCCTAATCCGCAGCTTTCCATGGTTAAGAAGGGCGTAGAACTGTGCCGTGAGGAGAACGTTGATTTTATTCTCGCAGTCGGCGGCGGAAGTGTTATCGACAGCGCCAAGGGCATTGGCTACGGCCTGGCTAACCCCGGAGATGTTTGGGATTATTATGCTAAGAAAAAAGAGATTACCGCCTGCGCTCCGCTCGGCGCTGTGCTGACTATCGCGGCAGCAGGCAGCGAAATGAGCAACTGTAGCGTTATCACCAACGAGGACGGCATGCTCAAGCGTGGCCTTTCTACCGACTACGGCTACTGCAAATTCGCTATTATGAACCCTGAGCTTACATATACATTGCCTGCCTACCAGACAGCCAGCGGCTGCACCGACATCATGGTACATACCTTGGAGCGTTATTTTACCGCTCCCGCAACACATCAGCTGGCACTAATCTACGGCATTGCCGAAACATTGCTGCGCAATGTTATGCGTTATGCCAAAATTGCGCTCAAAGAGCCTGATAATTACGATGCCCGCGCTGAAATTATGTGGAGCGGCACCCTATCCCACAACGAAACCACCGGCGACCGCACCTTCGGTGACTGGTCCTGTCACCAGCTGGAGCACGAGCTGAGCAGCATGTTCGGCGTTGCTCACGGTGCAGGCCTTGCAGCAGTATGGGGCAGCTGGGCACGCTATGTATATAAAGAAAATATCGGACGCTTTGCCCAGCTGGCAGCTAACGTTTTCTATATTCCCTATAACTTCCGTAATCCCGAAGCCACAGCTTTGGAAGGCATCGCAGCAATGGAAAGCTTCTTCCGTCATATCGGTATGCCTACAAGCATTCACGAGCTTATCGGCAAGGACCTCACAGAAGAGGAAATCAAAGAGCTGGCATATAAATGCAGCTTTATGAATACGCGCACCATCGGCCAGTTTAAGGTACTGACTATCGAAGATATGGAAAATATCTACCGTGCGGCAAAATAACCTGCGGTTAACGCAAAAAAGCTTCCCCTTGCGGGAAGCTTTTTATACTTTAAGTGCCGGAAATACAAAAAACTCCGTAACCCAAGGGTTACGGAGTAATTTTTATGAAGATTACATTGCTGCTTCTTCAACAGGATATACACTGATTTGGCGTTTGTCGCGGCCTTTGCGTTCAAATTTAACGCGACCTTCAACCTTAGCATAAATAGTGTAGTCCTTGCCCATGCCAACATTGTTGCCCGGATGGAATTTAGTACCACGTTGACGAACGATGATGCTGCCAGCGGTTACCAGCTGGGTGTCATGAGCTTTGGTACCCAGACGTTGTGCGTTAGAGTCACGACCGTTGTGGGAGCTACCAGTACCTTTTTTATGTGCATGTAATTGCAGAATAATTTCAAACATTACTTTCACCTCCTATGTTCTTGAATGCGAACATATTGCGGACACTGACGCGCTATTGATTCCACTCCATAAATCATGGTTTGCAATATAGCCTCTGTCAGGTCGGTAGGAGCACTGTTCAATGCTACCTCGAAGATTCCGTCCTCCTGATTAACGACATAGGACGGATTGAGTTTCAAATGTTTTTCCAAGCCAAGCAAGGGCGCCTGTGTCAGAGCGGAAACCGCGCTGCAGACAATGTCTGAGCCTTCCTCACTGTAGCCAGCATGACCACTGACCTTATAGCCGGTAATCATACCCTGCTTGTTCCTGAATAAATCAACACTTACCATAAAAATTATGCGTTAATAGCGGTGATTTCAACAGTAGTGAACGGTTGACGATGACCTTGACGTTTACGGTAGTTGGATTTAGCTTTGTATTTGAAAACGAAAATCTTGTCTGCTTTGCCGTGTTCAACAACTTTAGCAACAACTTTCGCACCTTCAACTACGGGCTTGCCAATCTTAACATCAGCATCATTTACAACGGTCAGAACTTCTTCAAAAACTACTTCAGCGCCAACTTCTGCGTTCAGTTTTTCAACTTGCAGAGTTTCGCCTTCGCTTACGCGGTATTGTTTGCCACCAGTTTTGATAATTGCGTACATCTATTGCACCTCCCTTAATGATAGACTCGCCAAATACGGTACCCTGACGCCAGGGATTTTCAGAACCTCTCTGCGCGGTTGGGGACGGACCAAATCAGTCCATACTGGAATATTTTACCTTAATGTCTGCTATTTGTCAACACCACTGTTGTCTAAAATCATAAAACTTTCTACATGCAGGGAAGCATCTGCCTCAACCTTTAGGGAGCAGGCCAATTCTCTTTCCCAGGCACGCAAATCCTTGCTTACAAGCCACTCTGCCAACCAGGGATTAGCGGTAATCAAAAGATTCTTTGAGCTGCTGCGACGCTTCAGCAAGGTACGCAGACGGCGCTTAATTTCCAAAGAAAGATTTTCTCTGCTCTGCACACGCCCGCTACCGTTGCATACCGGGCAGGGAGTATATAATACGCTTGATAAATTCTGACGCGATTTTTTTCTGGTAATCTCCACCAAATTCAGTACCGTAATATCCTGCACCTTGGGATGCATTTTATCACCCTTCAGCGCCTGCTGCAGAGAGTTCATAATCTCTCTTTTGTGATTATCGGTATGCATATCAATAAAATCTACTACGATAATGCCGCCAATATCACGCAAACGCAGCTGACGCGCAATCTCCAGCGCCGCCTCGCGGTTAATCTGCATAATCGTTTCTTCCAGATTTTCGCGTCCGCTGAACTTGCCGCTGTTAACATCAATAACAGTCATCGCCTCAGTATGGTCAATAACAAGGTAACCGCCGCTAGGCAGCGTCACCTGTCTGTCGCTGATGCCGGCAACTGCTTCGCCCTGCTTATGATATTCAAAGATATCCTCCAGACCTTGATACAGCGTTACCCTGATATCCTGTGCCTGCGGCATCTCGGCTAGCAGCTCTTCTACACGCTTATAAATCGGCAGATTATCAATCACGATTTCCGTCAGCTCCGGACGCAGATAGTCACGCACAATACGAATCGGCAAATCAAGCTCACGCCTCAGCAGACAGGGAGCCTTCGCCACACGCTCACGAGCCGCCAGCACCTTCCAGTCAGCCGCCAGCTCCTGCACGTCACGCTCCAGAAGCTCACGCGCAACACCGGTCGCCGCCGTGCGCACCACAATTCCCATACCTGCAGGACGTACACCCTCGCAAATCGTATTCAGACGCTCGCGCTCCTCCTTATCGGTAATCTTACGCGAAATGCCCACATAATCCGCCTGCGGCAGCAGTACAACATAGCGTCCGGGCAAGGTAATTTCGCGGTTAGCAGTAGGTCCCTTAGTACCGCGTGCATCCTTTGATATCTGCACTATCAGACTTTGGCCTTCTGTAACATTCTTTTTATTGCCCAGATACAGAAATGCATTTTGCTCTATGCCGATATCAACAAAGGCAGCCTGAATGCCACGGACTACATTGCAGACCTTACCTTTAAATATGCTGCCTACAAGATGCTGCTCTTCCTTGCGCTCTACCAGATATTCCATCAATATTCCGTTTTCCAGCAACCCCATACGGGTTTCGTCTTCGTTGGCGCTTATAATTATTTTAGCTATCATCGCTACTCTCCGCTCTTAAATAATCATGATATTATATTGTAGCATAAATTACGCCTGCTGGCAAAAGCAACGGCATTTCTGTATGTAAAAAAGCCGTTAAAGCGCATATAAGCAAAAGCTCTTAGAAAAACACCTCATTCTTGTTTCTGACATCCTTGAATGCAGCAAGCATATTATCTGTTTTTTGCTGCAATGGTAGCGGAAGAATTCTTGCCTGCTTCGGACATGCATGAACACAGGCCATGCAAAGAATGCATTTTGCTGTATCCGTAGCCATCTTGCCATCCTCATTTGCTATAGCATCCTTCGGACATATTTTAGCGCACGCTCCGCACGCTGTGCAGGATGGCAGAGAAAGCGGCGCTGCCGGCACCTTCATCTCCGGCTTATAGGGACGATTACCGGGAACCTGAACATTTTCTGCGGAAGCACTGTTCTTCACTGCTTCGGCAAATATACGTATTTCTTTTATATCCTCCGCATCCGGTCTGCCAGCGCCTACCTCGGGTACAATAGAATGCTGCGCCACAAAGGCAGCGGAAGCTATTACCGTAAAGCCGCCTTGAATCAGAATATCATTCATCTCCAACAGTGCATCTTCATAGGCCCTGTTCCCATAGACCGCAATAGTTACGGCCTTCTTTCCTTCACCGGCAAGCATTTTTATTTTTTCACGCACGACGGAAGGAATACGTCCGGCAAATACAGGTGCTGCAACAACAATCAGCTCACCCTGCGGCTGCTTCATCGGCGTTTGCTTATATCCCAAATCATGCCATATTACTTCTTTGCCTATGGCAGCGGCAAAAATATCGCTTACCTTTTTCGTTCCTCCCGTGGGACTGAAATAATACACTTCCATTTTATCTGACATTTTTCGTCCTCCTTTGCTTTGTGCATACATATAATAATTTTAACTGCAGCCTCTTCAAAAAGTTTTTTCTCTTAAGCAATAATTATGCATCACCTGATATTATTGTAAAACAAAAAGCAGGATATGGCCAGCGCATAAATATATACAGACGCAAAAATCCCCTAGCTATGAGTTTTCTACCCACAGCTAAGGGATTAGTTTTTACTATTATTATGTATCAGAAATTATTCGAACTCGTTGCAAGGACTTGTATCTTAAACAATTTTGCTTATAAGATATTGCACCTGCTATTCTGATTATTTTGATTGCCCATATTGTATTAGCTGTACGATGGATGCTTATCAAAATCTTATCAGCGGTGATAAACTGTGGAGAGAAGTTGAGCCAAGTCGTTACGGGTGGTTGTCTACCTGAACCAACCTTATTATAGCATATTTGCGGGAATAGTCCAAAAAATATTTTAGTTATTCGATATTATTTATTGAAAGCTGGTTTGTTATTTTGACTGTTTTCTCAATGCTTCTATGGCACTGCCAATATCTACAGAAGTAGATTCCTTAGACCATTCATCCCAAAAATCAATAGTTGCACTTCGGGGTTTCATTTTAGGGGGTGCAATACGAATTCTGCTTGGAAGTAAACTTGCATCACCAACAACGAGAGCTTCTCCAATATCTAATATTGGGAGCATTTCCGCATAGTCACCTAAGCTATCAGGCAAAAGGCGTTTTACAACGGACTGATCGTCAACATTAGTCAAACGCATAGCTATGAAATTGTTGCTTTGACTCAGTACAGTACGATTTACTTCGGAAGGTCGTTGCGAAATAACTACTAAGCCAATTCCGTATTTTCTGCCTTCTTTTGATATTCGTTCAAAAGTAACTAAGCTTGCGTCGTCAATGCTCTTTTCGGTATTGGCAGGGATATATAAATGTGCTTCATCACAGAAAATTGCTATTGGATGCCTATGCTCAACAGTTGTCCACTGTTGAACTGAAAAAATCACACGGGCAATAAGCGATACTATTAAGGGGAGAATATCTGATGGCACTTCGGAAAAATCAATAATCTTCACACCTTTTTTACCGTTTGCCGAAGGTAGCATTAACTTGCTACAGAGTATACTCATATAATCGTAACTGAGCAAATCATCCTCTGATGCAAACATAAAATTCAACCGCTTATCTTTTTGCTTGGTTTCTAAGCGCTGAATAAAGCGTGTGAGTTTTCCGTTATATGTGCCTTGTTTTGCACCTCTCGCTCCTGGAACCATCTCTGTATCTTTGGCTTTCAAGGCTTCAAGGAGTATATCGAGGTTATACGGAACAGGACTATCCAATGTGATATTTGCTTCCATCTCGGCCTTGTCTGCATTTCTCAGAAATCCTTTTTTCCCTTCAATAACAGCACTACTGAACATCATAGCTTGGTTAGGAGCGTTATTATCACTTCTATCAAGCATTAGTGACAACATTTCCTCATAAGTGAGTAGCCAATATGGTAGGAAAAGCATCCCTTCACCCATTTTATCATTCGGTCCGGCCACTTTAAGATGGGTAAAGCTATCACCTTGCAGGGTGGAGTACTCGCCATGAATATCAAACAGTATTGCATCTGCTGATTTGAGAGATGCAACCTGCTCAAGTATTTTAGCTACACACCACGATTTCCCCGAACCTGTACTGCCAACAATTACCGCATGGCGTTGAAACAGCTTATTACCATTAAGCCATGCTGTTGCATCTTCATCGATAGAATAATTTCCGATTTGTAAGCTAACAGTATCTTCTCCTTCTTGAATAGAAGATATTGCTTGCATAAACCGTTTCAATCGGTCTCCGTGAATAAGATGACATTCTGCATTTATAGTTGGTATAGTAGCCAAGGAACGGCGGAATACATTATCTTTTCCGGCATCTCTATCAAAGTGTGTTCCGATTAGAATTACTTTAATAATATTGAAACCCAACTCAGGGGATAAATCTGCAACTGGATAGCTATACGCTGATTTACGTATTATTTTTGACACCAAGCCTATTAAGTGTTGTCCAATTTTTGAACTTTGAATGGAGATCAAATGGTTTACTTGTAATCCACGCAGCTTGTCATCGTTCTCAACTTTTACTATTACAGTAGATGTATCTACGCTTTCAACAGTACCAAGCAGTTCTTCGGGCATATATTCAAATATACTCATGTTATCCCTCCTCACCAGATATTCATAAAGTTATCCAAGAGCCAATATTGACCCTCATATGTTTCCTCCCATCCATTGCCATATACTTTTGTATGGGTGGAATCTGAAAACTCAAAAATAAGGTACTTGTTTATTCCTGCATCAATAATATGCTTTTTACAAGCTGGGGTCATGGTTCTGGCAAGGATAACAATAGGTTTCCCTTTGGAAATCTGTGCTAAAAGCTTTGGCTGTATGTGTTCATCGTTGAATCCATAACCTACACATAAGTATGCGCCAGCCTGCACAAAGGCAGTGTCTGCCTCCGCAATAATAGTTCGATACGGCTCATTATGGGTGCTACTGTATTTCTCTTTACCAGGAGGAACGATCAATGGTTGAAAATTATTAGGGATTGTTCGAGTGAGTGGTAACGCCGCAACTGTTCCATCTGGAGCGACAAACCAGTCCAGAGAACCGTGAACTTTCCAAACATCAACAACTCTTTCACGAGCTCGTGTCCGCTTTGTTTTTAACGGAGTTGAAGGAAGCTCTAATTTTTTAATCAAGGACCCCTCAAACCCAGTAACTGTAGTTGCGCCAACTCCATCGGCAGCATATTCCGCTAATCTATCATAATTTGTAGTTACAATAGTTGCTTTATTGGGAGTAGGAGCAAGTACCTTTCTAATTAGCTCAACCAATGCTTTTGGTGGGTCTATGGGGTGTTGATCAAAATAGTAAAGATCTTTTTCGTTGACAGTTTTCCAAACAACTCTACGAATTTCTTCTAGTGTTTTAGGAAGAAGATTCACGGCATCTATTGCTCCCTCCAGTCCTGAATTGTCTACTGCCGTACAAAAGGTACTATAATTCGGATCGGAGACTACAATGTCGGATTTCCTTATTTCTTCTGCAAGCCCACCCATAGAGGGAAGCTCATATGGCATGGATGCACCTGAGCCTAAAACTATCAAAGGGCTATTCTCCAAATATCCTTGGAGTAAACTCATACAGCCACTCCATTCCATAGATTTTCCTCCCTTCGTTCTGATTTAAGGCAGAATTCTCGCTTTATCCTCGCCCTAATCTTCGCTTCTGCATCTTTTTCCAAATCAGTCTGAAATGCTTACAAACATCAGGTTCGATTTTTAGCAGATTAACCAAAACCTCTTGGTCTACAAGGTCAAGTGCTTTTTCGATATTCTCATCACTTCGAATAATTCTATCAACTTCTTCAAGAATACTGTTGCGTAGGTTGGAATCAATATATTCAATTTTGGGCAAAAGGATATTGCCCATCTCCCCAGGAAGAATTTCGAGAACTCCGCCACCATAGCTTCTGCCGCATATTTCTGTAAATGCAAAAGAAACACTGTTATAGTACGCCAGAAGGATGTTTTCTGGTTCCACACCAGCATTGAACTTCATTCTGTGCATTGTGTCAGTCGAAACAGCACCGCAACGATTAAGAACAAACTTAGGATAAAGGTTATTTCTTCTTAAAAAGAAAGCATCTGGAACCCACACAGAAGGAACAATATACCAGCGGTCTCTGATAGAACATTTATAACCTTCATGCTCCTTATTTTGCTCACCCAATTCTATGTATCGCTTGTGGCCGTCAGCATAAGTATCAAAAGGAACATCCGGGAAGCTAATCAACCGTGCCCTTTTTCCCGCTTGTTTGTTGATACACCAATCGGCTTCTGTAAAATATATGCCATGTGCATGGGAACTGCGTCCAATCAATGGAAGGGTAACGGATTCCAGCCGGTATTTATTGGATGTTTCTTCCGTGATTGAGAAATACCCATTGTTTCCTGTAGTGATACCTACATTGATGAGACCATATTCGGAGAATTTTGCAAAACGCTTATCGGTTCGTAATTGCTGAATCAGTTGCATTTCTTCGGCATTTACAAAATACTTTGTCCATTTTTCTTTTGCGTGCGGCATCTTTTGAAAACCATTCTTTTTAAGATTTAAAATCTTAAAGCCCTCCAGATCTTCCATCTCGATAATACGGATACCTTTCTCATTCTCATCTTTTTCACCAATGAATACAACAACTTCTTGTTCAATTCCAGGAAAAACAAGCTGTTCAAATGTAATTAGCGTAATTTTGGCAAGGTGATTAGACAAATACAATCGTAGATCTTCTGCATATGCTACTTGTAAAATCTCAGCAGGAATAAGAAACGCAATCTTTCCATGCTCAGAGAGTAATTGAACGCAAGCAACCATAAAAGCCACCCATGCGTTGATTAGTTTGTTGGCTTTCATCCCATTATCAGTTAGAATTTGAGACTGAATCTCTCTCTGGCTTTCTTTGAGATATTGGTATCGAATATAGGGAGGATTACCTAAGATCAAATCATAAGTATTTTTTCCTTGAGTTCGCTTGAAAAAATCAAAAAAATCTTCGTTACATACCTCAATGTTTTTCTTGTCTGCATAGCGGGCTTTTACTTTTGCTGCTTCGTTCGGTTCAATTTCTACTGCCTGAATGTAAGGAATTTTATCTATCAAGCCAGTATCTCTGAGGCTATCCAGAAAAACACCATCACCGCAGCTCGGCTCGAGCACGCTATGGATATTATCGGACGCAAAAAGGCTCACCATCACATCTGCAAGCTGTAATGGTGTGTAATATGCTCCTCTTAGCTTTTGTTCAGTGCTGTCCTTTTTGAGTCTCATTGTTGATACCTCTTTCAGAATTCAAGTCGATATACAGAACCAATCAATCTTTGAATTTCAGAAATCAGACTTTCTTTCTGCCTTTGTAGTGTAGCTGTAATACGTTTTGCGGGCTGTCCGTTCAATTCTTCATTGATGCGATAAATTTCTCGTGTGGCTTCGACAACTCTATCGTAGATGGTTTTTTGCTTGGAATCACCGAAATTCAACTCTACAAATGGCAGCGTTACCAGAACAGACCGGCCTCTGGAATAAAAACCATTTTCAAAATCGCTACCAATAATTTGCAAGATTTTCTCAGTATACTCATTTGTTAACCAAGCTTGAATGTATTCCAATGCATAAGGACTATCCTCTTGCTTGCAAACAGCACAGTATCCAGCGGTGTCTCCAGACGCAATCAAATAATCATTTGTATCGAGAGCATACATAGGTTCTTTGCTCAAAATTCCTACAATGAGCTTCCTCCTGTTATTGAATGCTGTCAGTGCCTGGTGGCGACCATAGCGATACCATGTATCTGCCGTTGCATAGTTAACATCTCGTTTTCCACCTAAGACAATCCCTTTGGGAGCCAAAATGTCATAGTTTGCCACAAGATATTCGTATGTTCCCGGATAATTCGTTTGAAGTTCGTCCAATGGAATAACTTTCCCAGTGAAATCATAAGGGAAAATAATATGCTTGTTTGTTGTTAGATAGCTATATGTGTTTTGCTTCTTCTCGGATTTTTTGACTGGCTTAAAATATGGACGAAGTATCTTCTTTTCAATAGAAAATGTTCTTCCATCTCTTTGAATCGTATAGCATTCTTCCGTCTCGCTGATTATTTCTTCATCAGAGAACCAATAAGTGCGTTTCTGTTCCGCACTGGTCTGTATTCCGGTGAAAATATCTGCATGTTTTGTGATTGGAACTGCGACAGTATCTAATTTTTTGAGCATCTTTAGAAACTCCAAGTCAGTTGTCAATCTCCACGGCAATTCATTGAGCACAGTAGAAGAAAGCTCTACAGTATCAATCGTTTCACCTGCCCACAGTTTTTTAGTCGAATCAATACTACTATAAACAAATGCTGTCTGCTTTTCTTTGGAAAGCAGAATAATCGAACTGTAAATGGTTTTGTCCTCGAACAACTGTGTATCGCCAAAGTCATCCAAGCTAACGAGCATCCTTTCTTTCGCAATCAGGCTACGCAATTTCTCGCCAGCACCAATCTTAAAGAATTTGTTGGGAACAATGTAGCATACCAAACCATTTTTCTTGATCTTGTTGATTGCTTGCTCTATGAAAATAAAGTATTTATCAAACTGCTTGTGCGATGTCTTGTACTTCTTTTTGTAGATTTCTACTTCTGCACTCGGCAAAAGTGTGTGCATTCCCTCGGTATTCACATACGGGGGATTGCCGATAATCACGTCAAAGCCACAACCATTGTTAATTGCGCTCCAATCAAAGGGAACAATCTCCATCACCTGATGATTTGCCCCACTGATTCCAATTAGTTCAGCTTGACTGACGAGGGAGTTGCCGAATTGGATGTTGTTACTCAGATCAGGAAGGATTGGAACAACTTCTGCCACCGAAGGTGCAGTCTCATCTTCAATCAATTTGATTAACAATGAAAATTTGGCTACTTCAACCGCATGGATGTCAATATCTATGCCGTAAATACAGGAGCAAAGTATATCTTTCTTCTCTTGAAGGGGCAGTTTATATAAATCAATGCCCGTTTCAATCAGGTGATTCCGCTGCCCATTGGAGATATACCACTGCACACAATAATCCTGCAAATAGGCAAAGGCTTCTTCCAGGAAAATACCAGAACCACAGGCAATATCAGCCACACTGATATTCAAAATCTCAGAAGGAGTTTTTCCTTCACACACTTTGGAAAGCGTTTTATCTACCATATACTTAACGATTTCCGTTGGTGTAGTAACAACAGATCTGTTTTGGCAATCTTTTTTCTTGCCAAGACCAATGGTATTGTTTTCGAGCAGCACTAACTGCTCGGTTAAGAATATCTCGTAAATCTTTCCAAGCAAATTAGGCTCGATAATATTAAACAAATACGGACTCTGAGGGTAATACAAATCCTCAATCATCCTTTTAATTACCTCGCAAGAAAGATCGAAAATAATGTCTTCACCGGAAAACATTCCGGAATTGTAGCGCCGGTCAGCGGAACGGAATAATTCCTCCAGCTTGGATTGCATTTGATTGGAATCTGTAATGGTATCTTTCAATTTGTGATACAACGGCAAATTCTTATCTTCGCAGATTCTCAGGAAAACAATTTGGTTAATAAACTCCTGCACAACATCGTTCAGCACTTCCAACGACGCATAGCGGCTACCCTGAGCATACAGTTCGTTGCTAAGAGCCACACGCCATTCGTTAATTTGAGAAAGAAACATTGTATCAACCTGCTGGGTCTGTCCTCCAGTTGCGGGAAAGTTTTCATCCAGATAAGTATCAAAATCACCAGAGTAAACAGTGTCTCTCGCTATCAATCCTACAATTTCCTCAATTTTCTCTACATACTCGGTGTAATGGTACAGTCGGTATCTTGCCACAGCACATCCATCGTCTTCGTGGGCAATATGGCAGGTGTCGTAGATTGCAAGATATTCGAAGTTTGTGAGAACAGCCAGACGATGCTTTGCGTTCCAACCGTACTTTCTGGTCTGGATTGCCGGATCTGGTTCTCTGGTAATATCCACCGCAGGCTTCTTTGCCTCTACAAAGAATTTAGGCACACCCCTAAGCGTAATGGTGTAATCAGGTCGATCAGTGCGGGTGGAATAATTCTCTGCAATAACCTCTCGATATTGAGGTGCCAGTCCCTTTTCATTTGCGACATCCCAACCTAAAACTTTTAACAGAGGATCGATGTATTCAATTCGGCAAGAATGCTCATTGTATGAATTTTTTATATCCTTATAGAAGTTAATATTAGCGTGAAAACGATCTACAAGGTTCTGCAATTCAGTCAGGTTAGTCATTGCTATATGCTGCCTTTCTTTTGTCGTTTGTCGGCTTTTCCGCATTTTCAGGAATAATCCAAATACGGCTCATACGAGTAGCACCATCAATACGATTTGCCTTGCATAGGATCTGAACTTGTCGGGGCGTGATTCCCCATTTTTCAGCAGCTTCTTGGACTGTAATATATCCATTCATAACAAACACCTCGCAAATCACGATACAAAAAAACCATTATAATTATATTCGCTTAAACGAAATAAATCAAGTGGTTCTGAAAAAATAAAAAGTCCGTACTGACATCAGATCAGTACGGGCTTAAATGTTAATATGGGTATTCTGTAAGCCAAGAGAAATTACTCTTAACTCTCAAACCACTGACAACACAGAATAATTGCGTTTCAGCGGAATCTTATAAAAACCTTATCAGAAAGGTAGTAGAAATCCGAAAATCGTTGGTATTCAAGCACTTTCGGCTTTCTTGAATTATTCGAACTCAATAGTAGCAGGCGGTTTGGTGGTATAGTCAAAGAGTACACGGTTGATGTGCTTAACCTCGTTAACGATACGGTTAGCAGCAGTAGTAATAGTTGCAGGCGGCAGCATAGTTACTTCTGCAGTCATGAAGTCGGTAGTGGTTACCGCACGCAAAGCGATAGCATAATCATAGGTACGCTCGTCGCCCATAACGCCAACACTGCGCATATTGGTCAGAGCTGCAAAGTACTGACTCGGACGCTCGCTCATCGGCAGCTTGTCTACCTCTTCACGATAAATTGCATCTGCATCCTGTACGATAGCAACCTTTTCCGGAGTTACATCGCCAATGATGCGGATTGCCAGACCGGGTCCCGGGAACGGCTGACGTGCTACCAGGTTTTCAGGCAGGCCCAGCTCACGGCCGGATTGACGAACCTCGTCCTTGAACAGGTCACGCAGAGGCTCAACAATTTCCTTGAAATCAACAAAATCAGGCAGACCGCCAACATTATGATGGCTCTTAATGGTTGCAGATTCACCGCCAAGGCCGCTTTCTACAACGTCAGGATAAATGGTGCCCTGTGCCAGATAGTCAACAGCACCGATTTTCTTAGCTTCTTCTTCAAATACGCGAATGAATTCTTCGCCAATAATTTTACGTTTGCCTTCCGGAGCAGTTACGCCTGCCAGTTTGCTGTAGAAGCGTTCGCGTGCGTCAACGCAGATGAAGTTGATATCGAACTGACCGCCTTCACCGAAAACAGCGCAAACCTCTTCACGCTCGTTTTTTCGCAGCAGACCGTGGTCTACAAATACGCAGGTCAACTGCTTGCCAATAGCCTTAGCCAGCATAGCGGCACAAACGCTGGAGTCAACACCGCCGGAAAGTGCGCACAGCACCTTGCCGTCGCCGATTTTTTCTTTCAGCTCAGCAACAGTCTGCTCTACGAAAGAATCCATTTTCCAGGTGCCTGCACAGCCACAAACATTGTAAACAAAATTGCTCAGCATCTTGGTGCCGTTTTCGGTATGCAGAACCTCGGGATGGAATTGTACGCAATACAATTTACGTGCTTCATCCTCAGCAGCAGCAACCGGGCAGTTCGGAGTGCTGGCAACAATTTTGAAGCCGGGAGCTACGGTTTCGATATAATCATTATGGCTCATCCAGCAAACATTCTTCTCGGAAAGGCCGGCGAACATCGGGCTGGTAGTGTCGAGGTCAACAACGGTTTTGCCGTATTCGCGCTCGGGAGCTACGCATACATGACCGCCGAGCATATGCATCATCAGCTGGCTGCCGTAGCAAATGCCCAGAACAGGTACGCCCCAAGTATAGATTTCCGGATCAATAGTAGGAGAATCCTCCAGATAAGCACTGTTAGGACCGCCGGTAAAAATAATTCCTTTAGGATTTTTAGCCTTAATTGCTTCCAGGCTATGCTTATAGGATACGATTTCGCAGTACACACCGCTTTCACGTACGCGTCTTGCGATTAACTGGTTATACTGCCCGCCAAAGTCAATTACGAGCACCATTTCTTGTGCATTGTTTTGCATCAATCCTTCACTCTCCTTCAAAAATAAACATGCTGCTTATATAGCAGTTATGTAAAAAATTATACGTTTTTAATATATTATAGATTACCATAAACGGCATGAAAATGCAATGAAAATGCTATTTCAGCGTCATAACGTCTTGTTCTGACCTAAGTATACATCCTACTGCTCTTAAAACGTGCTTTGCTGCAATAAATAACAGTAAGCCTAAATACAAACATCCCATATTCAAATATCATTAATGACTGCTAAATTGAAATTTACAAATCTTTCAGAAAATGCTATAATATTTTTTAGGTATGTCACAAGGCTACCGAGGGAGTATTAGCTGACAGAAATTCTAAAAAATCTGACAGCACCTATTTTAGGAGGGATATAATGCAGCAAAATGCAGATGTGAAGGATTTAGCACAAAAAGTGATAAATCAAAACAAGTCACAAAACAACAAAAGTCAATTTATTATCTGGATGAGCGCACTGGTAGTCGGTGCCATTCTCGGTTACATGGGAATTAAACCCTTGAATGAATTATTCAATTTCATCGCTACCGTTTATACACGCCTCTTCCAATTTATCGCCGTACCGACCATTGCTTTAGCCGTAATTACTACATTGGCTGCTTTGGGAAGCAAAAAAGAAACCGGCCAAATTTTCGGTCATGCTGTAGTATACACCTTTTTGACCACAGTTTGTGCCGCAGGCATCGGTCTTGCTATTTATCTTTGGGTAGCTCCCGGTAACCTGCCGGCAGAGGTAGTTGGCAGCGGCATGTCCAATGTACCGCAAAATCTTGGCAAGTTAAGCTACTATGACCACATTTTAAATGTTATTCCTAACAACATGCTGCAGCCGTTCCTCGCTGGCAACGTGCTTTCCGTAATGCTGATTGCTGCTGCTATGGGTTTAGGTCTGGCATTTATGCCTAAAACCGAAAACAGAGAAGCTCTGCTGAAAGCAGTATTAGGCTTCCAGGAGCTGCTATTCACTCTTATTAAAGCGTTGCTGTTCGTACTGCCTCTCGGTATTCTGGCATTCGCAGGTCAGCTTTCCGCACAGATTGAAGCCGGCGTAATCGTTGGCGCTCTGGGCAAATATACTCTGGTTATCATGGCCAGCAACTGTGTACAGTTCTTCATCGTTCTGCCTATCTTCCTGCTTGCAAGAGGCCTGAACCCGATTGATGTATTCAAGAAAATGTCTCCGGCAGTCGCTGTTGCACTGTTCACCAAGAGCTCCGCAGGCACCCTGCCTGTAACCATGGCGTCCGCTGAACAAAACATGAAGGTTAACAAAGCTGTTTCCCGCTTTGTACTGCCTATCTGCACCACCATCAACATGAACGGCTGCGCTGCCTTCATCTTGATTACTTCCATTTTTGTAATGCAGAATGCAGGCTTTGAGCTGTCCATGACCACCATGCTTACCTGGCTGCTGGTATCCGTACTGGCTGCTGTAGGTAACGCAGGCGTACCGATGGGCTGCTACTTCCTCACCCTGTCCCTGATGAGCGGCATTGGCGCTCCTATCGGTATCATGGGTATCATCCTGCCGATTTATACCATTATCGATATGGTTGAAACCGCAGAAAACGTTTGGTCCGACTCCTGCGTTTGCGCAATGACCGACCATGACCTCAAAGGCAAAATTGCCGAAGAAGAATAAGCTGTAAAGCAAATAACCGTTAATTCATAATGAATTAGCGGTTATTTTTTTGCAGGAAAATAAAAACGCCGTCAGATAAACATCTAACGGCGAAAAATTCATATTACCTGACTTAGCAGTAAAACTTAATCTGTTCAACCTTAAAATGCTTTTTCCATGCTGCGCAAATCATAAAAAACTGCGCTTGAACTATTTCTAAAAGCTCAGACAGGTCTTTTCGGAGAATACGCTCAGGATTACTCTCTAAAATACAGCCACCATTTCTTGTTAACCATATTTTTGCAGCATTCTTACTGGGTATTCCTTTAGAAATATGCACATGTATCGGCTCATCATTTTCATTTGACCAAAAATAAACCTTATATCCTAAAATAGTAAATAAATTAGGCAATCTTTAGTCCTCCGTTCGCACCGTACTTATAGAATAGGTGCGCATTACTATGCATAAATTCATCAAACATCTTCATCTCTTCATCGGAGAAGCCTTCCCGTATAAGCCAAGTATATGACGGCAATTGACACCTGGCAGTATCAAACCCCTTTTCAGTAGGTCTTTCAAAATGAACCTCTACTTTTTTTATGCCATCCTCTTCGAATACATTAGTATAAACAATTTCTGTTCCATCAGCAAGAGTCATATAAGGATATACCATATTACATACCTCCGTGAAATTATACTAAAAACGCCGTCAGATAAACATCTAACGGCGAAAAATTCATTGGAGCTGGCAATAGGAATCGAACCCACAACCTGCTGATTACAAATCAGCTGCTCTGCCAATTGAGCTATGCCAGCACAAAATTCTTTTATTATTATAAAGGATAAAGCCTGTTTTGTCAATACTTTCGCAAGCAAAGATTTTATAGCATGCTTACATGTAGAAATACCAGTAGGTTACACCGGCCAACAGTATTCTGTAAACAGCAAAGCTGGTCAGCTTGGAATTCTGCAAAAATTTCAGGAACCATAATACAGAAATATAAGCAACGATAAAGGATACCACAAAGCCTATTACCAATACCTGCAAATCACCTGCAGAAAGATACTGAAGGTTTTTAAGCAGATCATAAATGCAGGCCACAAACATCAGCGGTACAGCAATCACAAAGGTATAATTTGCTGCAGCACTGCGAGTAAGACCCACCAAGAGACCACCGGCAATAGTACTGCCGCTGCGGGAAAAACCGGGCCACAGGGAAAGAAATTGATAAATGCCAACCCATACTGCCTGACGGATAGAAATTTTATCAACATCATCAACCAGTTCAGCCTCACGGCCTTTAGTTCTATATTCCGCAAACATCAGCAACAAACCGCCCAGGAAAAGGCCTATTGCTACCGTAAAAGGAGAAAACAGATACTCCTTGATATAGTGATACAGGAAGAAGGCTACCAGCATAACCGGTACGATACCGGCAGCAACATGCCAGACAGAAAGTCCCTTGTTGATATCCCAGCCATCCTTAGTAAAAAATCTGGCAAAGCGCTCTTTGTAAATAAAAACAACAGATAGAATAACACCCAGCTGTACAAAGACATCAAAAACATCTGCCAGCTGGCCTTCAAAGCCCAAAACGTGACCGACAATAATCATATGTCCGGTAGAAGAAACCGGTAAAAATTCGGTCAGACCTTCGACAATACCCACAATAACGGCAATTAAATTTAAGTCCATGATTTACTCCCTTTCGCAAACACTAAGCCTTTTTATTATACTCTGAATCACGCTTAACTGCAATGAAATCTCACTATTTTTTTAAATTTTTCACAGTTCATAAAGCTGCACACAAAAACAGAGGATGGTGCAAGCACCACCCTCTGTAATATAAGTGTATAATCTTAATCTGGGGTTAAATCTAGTAATCAAGTTTAAATCAATCGCCAAAGCACAATCCCAGCTGGCGTCCTGTACGGATAATTTCGCTGTCTACAGGAACCTGACGCGGTTTTGATGCTGCCTTTTGAATAAAGACGGTAACAATCTGATCATGATACAGTGAAACCATAACATTATATTCACGTCTTAGGCAAGCCTCTGCTGCTGCCACGCCGTAACGCGTCGACAGCACACGGTCAAACGCTGTCGGTGAACCGCCACGCTGCAGATATCCTAATACGGTACAGCGTGATTCGATGCCTGTCTGCTCTTCAATGGCCTGTGCCACCTTTTCGCCTGCACCGCCAAGGCGGATTGGCTCAAAGCTGCCCTCAACCATACGTGCGATGGACATCTCGCCACCCTCAGGGCGTGCGCCTTCGGCAACAACAACAATACTAAAATTCTTTCCGGCAGCCTTACGTGCCTGAATCTTAGCAATCACCGGCTCCAGCTTGTAAGGAATTTCCGGTAGCAAAATAACGTCCGCACCGCCGGCAATACCACTGTGCAAAGCAATCCAGCCGGCATAACGGCCCATAACCTCCAACACCATAACACGGTGATGTGATTCGGCTGTAGTATGCAGTCTGTCAAGCGCTTCGGTAGCCATAGCCATAGCAGTATCAAAGCCGAATGTCCGCTCTGTGCAGGGCAAATCATTATCAATGGTCTTTGGTACGCCAACAACCTTAATATCACATTCACGCGCCAGCTCGGCACCAATATTCAGGCTACCGTCACCGCCGATAACAACCAAGGCTTCTATATCGTATTTACGCAGGTTTTCAATAACCTTTTCGCGCATATCCTTATATACAAGCTCACCATTTTCCTCAACAGCAAAATGGAAGGGATTATCACGATTCGTGGTTCCTAAAATTGTTCCGCCGCGCGGTAAAATACCCGATACTGCAGCATAATCCATTAATTTCAGATTATCGTTTATCAGGCCGTTAAAGCCATTGAGTACGCCATAAACCTCACAATCGTTCTGCAGGAAGGTTTTTACAACCGCACGGATTACAGCGTTTAATCCCGGGCAGTCACCTCCGCCGGTCAAAACAGCAAAGCGACGTTTTTTCTGCTCCATATCAAGCCTCCGCTTATTAACTATTAACCTTCTACGTTCCAGATCTTAAAGCCATCGGGGCTGATACGGATAGCTTCGGTACCGTCAAATTTGTCATAGCACAGGTTACCGTTATCAATGTATCCGGGCCATGCGGTTACGATGGTAAACTTTTTGCTCAGCTTACGCATCAGGCTATCGGTATTGATGTGGAATACAGGTACAAACAAGGTCTGCAGTCTGTCAAGAATGATAACATCTGCATTGTAGCTTGCCAGAATATCAGCAAACATATCAGGAGCATACAAGCCTCTATCAGCAGCCGGAATTGCCAGGAATTCCTCACTGATCAGCATACGGCAGTCAACGTAGGTCCATTTTTGAGATTCTGCAGCTTCACGCAATACTTTGCTCTTGCCACTGCCCGGTTTACCGGTAACAATAACAACATTTCCTTTGTCGGCCTGAGCCTCTGCTACAACCTTCACTAATTCTTCAACTTGATTCATTTGAAAAACCTCCTCTAACACCGAAGTGTCAATTTTTCTTTACTAACTTGTTAATATATCTATTCGCTATACTTGTCAAAAATCCTCTTAATAAAAAAACACCATTCTGAAAATTTCAAAATGATGTAGATTTTTGTTACAGTTTTATCAATTATCCGCTTTTTCAGGAATTTTTATTCTTGAAACGCTCATACGGATCAATAGCCAGCAGTCCGCTGTAAACTGTACGCAGATCAGTAATATCTCCTTTGCTGATGATATATTTTTCAAGTTTACGCTTTACACGCTGCAGCGCATTATCAATAGATTTGATATGACGCCCCAGCTCAGCAGCAATTTCCTGATAGGATTTGCCATCAAGATAGCTCATCAGAACCTTCCATTCCAGGTCACTGAGAATATCATTCATCTTGCTTTCAATATCGCTGAATTCCTCACGGCTGATAATCATATCCTCCGGATTAGCAACCTTCACACCGCTGATGACATCCAGCAGCGTGCGGTCACTGTCCTCCTCATAAATTGGCTTATTAAGCGATACATAGGAGTTGAGAGGGATATGCTTCTGTCTGGTAGCAGTCTTTATCGCCGTAATAATCTGCCTTGTTACGCACAGCTCGGCAAACGCACGGAACGATGCCTGCTTATCGGCACGGAAATCACGGATAGCCTTATAAAGACCGATCATGCCTTCCTGAATAATATCTTCACGCTCGGCACCTATTAAAAAATAGCTGCGAGCCTTGGCTCTGACGAAGTTTCTGTATTTATGCAGCAGATATTCCTGTGCTAAAACATTATCATGCTGTTGTGATTCTAAAACGATTTCCTCATCAGTCATTTTTGCAAAAGCGTCATTGGGATCGTTTTGCATTACAGTATCTGTAGCCATCAATAGCATATCCTCCGTCTGTTTATCTATCTGCCACTGTCTTGCAAAACAGTTATTGCAAATATCTTCATAATAAAAGCATCAGTGTTTTTATTATATCCTGCCTGGTGTTTTCCGTCAACTTTTCTCCCGACGCAATTTTTCCAGATGAGCCAGCACATGTCCGCTCACTCTGCCACCAAGCTCATTGCGGTTTAAAGCACGTCTGGGGACATGCAGACGCTCGGCAATTTCCTTTTTAGTCTTATAATACTGCTCGCGGAATTCCCTAGAAGAAATGCGGTACGCACCTGCTCCCAAAATGTTAATCTGCTCCGCGTAGTCACTGGTTACAACGAAAACCTTTGCCTGTACACGTCTAAGCTCGTAGGCTCTGCGTTCAATCCAGGAATCTGCCGTTTCTCCCTCATCGGTAAATACAACGTCAATGCCATGAATTTTTTCGGAAGCAGCAGCGCCTGCCACCTCCTGAGCATCAAAAACTACGACAGCACGATAGCCCTTAAAGGCAGCATATTCTGCCACACCCGCTACCAGCAGCTCGCGTGCATGCTCCAGGTTTTCCTGGCGCAGCTGGGCAAAATCCTTCCAGGCGTTAATTACATTATACCCATCAATTATCAGATATTCGCCCATGCCTTCACCTCTTTAGAATTGATGTCGTTGACGTACTACCTCGTACATCAGAACAGCACCTGCTGCTGATGCATTCAGTGAATTAACTCCGCCATTCATCGGAATGCTGACAACATCATCACATTTTTGTTTAACCAGTCGGCCTAAGCCTCTGCCCTCAGCGCCGATTACCAGTACAATCGGACCGCTCATATTGGCAGCATAAAAATCAACGCCATCCATATCAGCGCCGACAACCCAGCAGCCGCGCTGCTTAAGCTCTTCGATAGTCTGGGCGATATTGCCGATTTGCACAACGGGTACATATTCAACCGCACCTGCGGAAATCTTGGCAACAACAGCGTTCAGCGGACAGCTGCGACGGCGCGGCATCAGCACACCATGTACACCTGCTGCATCAGCACTGCGGATAAGCGCGCCCACGTTCTGCGGATCCTGCAGCTCATCCAAAAGCAAAATAAAAGGCTCTTCATTTTTTTCTGCCGCACGGACAAAAACATCATCCAAAGTACGGAATGCAATCGGTGCCGCCAAAGCAGCTACACCCTGATGACGCAGGCCTTTAGCAAGCTTATCTAGCTTTTCGGCCTTTACTGTTTCTACAGGTACACCCTTTTGCTTTGCCAAAGCAATGATTTCGCCCAGACTGCCGCCATGAGCGCCTTCCTGCAAAAGTATTTTGTTTATTGAACGCTGACTGCGCAAGGCTTCACTAACCGCATTACGTCCAGCTATTAAATCATTATTCTGCTCAGACATAGTTTCTCCTTACTGCTTTTGCTCTGCCTTGGCTTTTACCGCCAAAATTGCCTGCAGACGTCCGCAGGACATAGCGCCCTCGTGACAAACGCCCTCAGATACACAGGTCGGACCTGCATTTTCAAAAATAACCGGTGCTACAGCCTGACATTGGCGAAGCATCTCATTAGCCAGCGCACGGATTTCCCATTGTGCACGGGTGCAGCAGCGCAGGCTGAAGAAGTTCAGCAAGGAGCGTGCATTAAACGTGCAGACAATCTTCGTTTCTGTTGCGTTAGGCAGAATATAACGGGCATCCTCAGCCGGAATATCAAGCGCGATAAACTCATCATACATTGCCTGAATCTCAGTCATCAGCTTGTCGAATTTAGCCTTAGCCTCAGGCTTAGAAGCAATGGAAGCAGGAACGATTGTTTCAAAATCATGCTCTTTCACATAGCGCTGAGATTGCTGGGAATAAGAAGCAATACGGTGGCGCACCAGCTGATGTGTCAAAACACGGGATACGCCTTCGATAGCAAAGGTAAAGGTAACATGCTCCAAGGTAGACAAGTGCCCCATGCTTACCAGTTTGCGTACCAGATTTGCTGCCTGCTCATCACTGATTTTTTCTTCCAGCTGAGCAGCGCCGATCGGTGAATAGCACAGACGTGCGCTCATAGCCACAGTACGCTCCAGCTCCGGCGTATGACGTACTAATTTTACCATCATATTTATCATCTCCTCTCTTTTCAACGGACAAATAGAGGGGTATTATTTTTTGTGATTTTCCTGCATATATTTGCTGATAATATCAAAGGAAAGATCCATAACCTCTTGCAGGCGCTCCTCGCGTTCTTCAAGGAACAACCAGCCCAAAAGTGCTTCAAAAGCTGTTGCCATACGGTATTCATGCACTGAGGCGCTTTTCGGCACCATCGACTTGGCATTACGGCCGCGGCGGAAAATAACGCTTTCCTCCTCGCTCAGGCCAGCCTCCAGCTGCTGCATTGCCTGACATTGGCACACTGCAGAAACCATCTTGGAACCGATGTCATGTACAATGCGTACATGCTTGGAAGTCGGCAAAAGGCGCAGACGGACATACATCTGTCTCTTATACACATCTCCGAGCCCACGAGACCGGAGCCTA
>ERZ652171.219-NODE-219-length-36209-cov-48.7368_pt1 | contig 36209 bp, 41 predicted proteins | sample MGYA00514759_ERZ652171 | MGnify/ENA metagenome assembly ERZ652171 | reverse complement strand
GAGCCAGACTGATTTCTCCCGGTTGGGGATTGGTGCCGCCACCTACCATTGCTACAACATTAATTAACTATTAGGTGGTAGATTGGTATTTTTGAACTTTATATAAACAACCAATCATGCAAAAAAAAGAGGAACTATACGAAATGTATGCTCCTCCTAAACAGTGTTATATAGAGAAACTTGTTTTATAGTTCTTCAATTTCTTCTTTGGTCAATCCGGTTGCTCCCATAATTAACTTTATTGAGGTTCCAGATGATTTTAAATAACGGGCAACTTCTATTGCTTTTTTTCTTTCTCCTTTATTTATTCCTTCTTCAATCCCTTCTGCTCTTCCTTCTTCCCGTTCAGTATTGATATTGTCACGAAGGATTACAATATTATCCAAGTGGCGGTAGTAAGCGGCAAGTTCATCTTTAGTCATACTATCCAACTTTAATCTCTCACGAGCCTCCTCAAGACCGGGAGCTGTGGCAGTGGAAGGTATTTCTCCAGTGTTAAGATAGTAGATCCATTCTTCCAGGGGACTTTTTGCTACCTGATTGAAACCGTTCACCTTCAGGATATAGTATTCGGGATATAACTGGCTGACCGTATCCACCTTGAATGTCTGTTTCTGGAACGGGGTGAGTTCAAGAAGATCATTAGTGTGGATACCCCTGAATTCCGTCTTTCCATGATAAACGAAGTCCCTGCCATGCCCTAGGGAGAAGTAGACTATATTGACGCTGTATACTTTACGGACCTTGTCATAGCTTTCCCCTCTGTTGATATATTCAGTGACCAGCTTGGAAGTACCGAACAACATACGCTGGAAGTAGGCATATTCATTATTGTTCTGCACCTCTATCAATACCGGCTCACCCCTGGAGTTCTCGGCAAGCATATCCACACGGTTATACTTGTCATACTCATCCTCCTGATTGCTCTCGCTTTCAAGAAGTCTTTGGATAATGATCTTCTCACCCAGTAACGTGGTGAGCAGGCCTTCAAGGACACTGAAGTTTGCCTTGTTCCTGAGCAGACGTTTCATCGCCCAGTCAAAACGGATTATCTGGTTTTTATTATTGCTGTTCATAATGGTCTGATATATGGGTTACTACAAAGATAGGCAAAAAACTCAAGACCTCCAAAATAATATGGATTATAGTGAAAAGTGGCTATTCTCAACGAACCGCCGCTTTGTAATGAATCAATTTGTTTTATCATTCATGAGGGAAATCTATTTCAGAACAATTTTTTGATGTATTCTGTTCAATGACCCTGTGTCCAGTTCGTCTATGCTTATTATATATAAGGTGTCGGTCACATATATTCCGTTCTCTCCAAGAAATATGTATGCGGCATCGAAAAACCAGCCCTCACCTCTTACCCTCATGTCTATTCTGATATCGTTTTGTATCTCACAGACTTTTCTTATAGCCTCAATCAGTTCGGTTCTCTCCATACGATACTCCTTTATCCGGATACAACAGGGCACCCGGATTTTTGTTTGCGGACCTTTCATTTATATATCAAAAGTATGGCCGTTCATTCCTCCCTCCTGAAACCTTCCAAACCCTTATATATGAGAAAATAGCTTGGAGCATTATTCAGCACCATTAAGATAAGGTGCGTAGCTTCAAGCGTTATAAAAAGTAATTTTCCGGGTTAAATCTAATTTCAGATGATGGTTAGAACTTTAATTCGAGGGATAGCAACGGTACGAGTAGTTTTCACAGCTTTAGTCTTGATTACCCAAAGTATGCAGTCTATCGGAAAGTCAAGTCAGATCGAGGAGGTTTGATGACGGCTTTTCTTTTTTTTCTTCCCCTTTCTTGAATCCTTCAAAGCCTTATATGTGAGAATAATATATAAGAGAATAGAAACGTAATAACAAACAATTGAAAATTAGAGAAATGGGAAATTTGGTAAAAGCATTGAAGATCGCCGCAAATGTAGCGGAGATCATCGTGGCAGGCTCCGTATTGATCGAGCTTGCCGAGAAGTATGGTGGCAGATTGGGAAAGAAAAAATCCGCCACGAGTAAAGTCGCTACAGATACTGTGGCGGCTGAAAACTAACATAACGTCTTGAACAGTGGATTATGATAAAGGTCAGGACGTAATAATAACAATCCTTGAAGTTACTACATCAATACTCAAGGGAATTAAGAAGCTAAGAAGTTTATTTATAAAAGCAAAGAAATAAACCTCTTGGCTTTTTTTCGTTTATCGGATTTTATTAACAACTAAAAAATAACAAAGAGTATGGAAACAATGACTAATGAACTTACTGTCATTCCAAGAACAATCGGAATGATGACAAGAATGATGGATGTGATTAATACCGAGAATATTGAAGATGCTGTAATCGTATCTGAAGAAGAGCAGGAAGAACATCCCAATTTTATTGAAAGTAACACTTCGGGTATTACACTTGAAGAACTTGAGAGAAACTGCATTGTACCCAGTTTTGGAGACAATCAGCTTACAATCAGCCACCAGACATTCATACACCGGATCGAGGAGGCTGCAAGGAGCTATTTTACGGGTGAAAGCTTTGGAAACACAGAAATCAGGGTATCACATAGAATCCTGGGCAGGGTTCCGGGAGCATTAACCAAAAAGAAAGAGGAACTTAAACCTGAGGACGAGACTATCTATTATCAACGTATGGCTTTCTGTTTTCATATCAGGTCTATGAGCAGAATGATGAACGGAGAAGAAGTACATTTATGTATCGGAGGTGTAAGAAGTCTGAACGAGGAAAACCTATACGCCCGAAAATCACCGGAGAAATTTAAAATCTTTATCGGATGGAGAGTGAAAGTTTGCTCGAACCTTATGTTACTGAACGATGGTCTGACCGGACGACTGGAAGTGATGAGTGATGCAGATATATACAGTTCAGCACTCAGACTATTTCAAGACTTTAACCCCGAACAGAATCTCAGGCTACTTGAAAATCTGGGAAGGACGAATATTTCACAGGAACAGTTTTGTCAGATAATTGGTAGGCTCAGATTATATCAAGCTTTACCCGCTTCACAACTTAAAGAATTGCCCAAGGTGATTTTAGGTGATTCCAATGTCAATGCAGCTACGAAAGGCTATATAGAAAACCCTAATTTCGGGTTACGTGGCAGAGAGAATATCACTTGTTGGGATTTGATGCAGCTCCTTAATGACGCCGCCAAACAATCCTATATTGATAAGTTCCTGGAGCGAAATCAGAACTGCACTGATTTTGCGATTGGTGTCCAAAAAGCTTTAAACGGTGAAGATACTGAGAATTACGGATGGTTTTTGAGTTAGACCTGAAAATAAATTGACTCACAAGGGAGAAAGATCTAAATATGACAAACATGATCTTTCTCCCTTTTTTGTTGAATCCTTTAAAAATCAATAAACAAAGAAATGGAAAGACATGAATTGGAAAACAGCAGAGAATTCAAGGCTGCAAAAGAGCTTGAACATGCCCTGAACGATTATGGGTGGAATGAGAAAAGGTTCGCTTCAGCGGTGACTACATTCCACAGGACCCTGCAACAGACCTTATTCAGAAGTATGGTTGAAGTGATTAAAACAATGGGAAGTGAAGGTTACGGATATGACCTGAGGAACAAGGCTTCCCATGAGATATGTAAGAAGATAGTGGAATCAGGAGTTCTGGAAGACAAGACGATACCATTCATCTGAAAAGGTTGAAACATACCAAGACTAATATTCCGGGGAGGGATATTTCTGATTAAAAGGAAGTATCTCTTCTTTTTTTATTTACCGACAATTTAAAATTCAGAAGATTATGTTATACTATAATTTTTATGGTTACGAAAGATTCAAGGCCTGTTTCGGACTTGAAAAAAGAGATAACGGTACGGTGGTAAGAAAGAACAGGATACTGCTGGGCCATCTGAAGAATCCTGCACTGCTCAGGTATTGCAGGGAGCATGATGATTATGCCTTGTTACATATATATGATATGGCTGACCTACAGAAAAAAGTAATGGATGCTGTCATTGAATCAGGAAAAGGTGATAAAAAGCTGCCTTATAGGGTGGAACTGATAGGCAAGACATACCACTCTTCCAGATATCAGACTGACGAAAGCAAGGGTGTATGTGAGGATCTGGATAAAAGTTCAGTCCGCTATATCAATGTTGAACGTAGCCGAGTCTTCAAGATGAGGGCCGGAAAATTCATGAGAGAGCTTATCCTTGAGACAGAGATAGGAAAGTTGCTCTCTCCAAGTGTCGTAAACTGGCTTGCCGGAGATATTTTTACCCAGCAATGGCATACTTATACACATGGGAAATCACCTGATATGGAACTACATATAAACAATGAGTTCTGGAAGATATATGATAGTGATTATTGCAAAGGTAATTTCGGTTCATGTATGGTGGACGAAGACCGGACCTCATTCTATCGTGATTCGGTAAAAGCCAAGGCGGCTTACATAACAGACAAAACAGGATTGGTTGTAGCAAGATCCATTCTATTTACTGACGTTACGGATCAGGATGGCAATAAATGGAGGCTGCTTGAAAGGCAATACTCTTCAGGAGGCGATGATGTATTGAAACGGTTACTGATTGACAAACTCATTCAAGGTGATTACATAGACGGTTATAAAATCGTGGGTGCATCCTGCCATGAAGCTAACGCATTTGTAGATATTCATGGGAACTCATTATCCGACAGGAAGTTTGAGATTGACTGTGATCTGGAACTGGAAGACACGCTTTCTTATCAGGATTCTTTCAAATGGTACAATTATAACCTGAATAAAGCCTATAACTACGAAAACTCACACTTTTCATATAACCTTGACACCACAGACTTGAACTTATATGGTGATACTGACGACGATGATGACGATCGGGAATGGGACGATTACCACCAGTATCATTGTTCAGTAACCAGATCCTGTTACCGGAACGGAAGGGAGATTTGGGTGGACGTGAACAATCTGGATGATTTTATATGGATAGAATCGAAAGGAGAATATCACCACGAGGACGACTGTGTCTGCTGTGATGAATGTGGAACAAACATTCTTTTGGATGATGCCATGTGTTCGGAAGTGACGGAGGAATATTATTGCTGCAAGGAATGTATGGAGAAAGCGGAGAATGAGTTCAAGCGGAAGAACTGGCATTACTCCGAATATGATGATGAATGGTATGAGGATTACACCGACATTACCCGGATCAATATCTGGAATGAACCGGAAGGTATCTATGAGAATAAAAGCATCGGTACGGATACATTATGCCGGTTATTGAGAAATGAGGAAGCATGGGAGTTTGACAATGAGGTGTTCGACAGGATAAATCCAAGTACCAACCTTCCATACGGCTATAAACTTAAAAAAGAGATAAATCATGAATATACAATTATTGAAGCGGCTGTATAGTATCTACAGCCCGAGTGGGAAGGAACAGAAGATGGTAAAGTTCCTCTGTTCCTATATAAGACAGCTTCCCGGAAATATATCCGTGTCAAAGGATAAGTTCGGGAACCTGTATGTAGTCAAGGGTAAAGCGGAAGTTTATTCTTGCTTAGTGAGCCATATCGACCAGGTTTCACACTGCAAGCATTCAAAGGATTTCAAGGCGGTGGAGACAAGGGAAGTCATATTCGGTTATTCGCCAAAGAACAGGAGGTTTGAGAATTTGGGAGCCGATGATAAAAATGGAGTGTTCATCTGTCTTGAATGCCTGAAGAAATATAATTCTATGAAAGTAGTCTTTTTTAGAGAGGAAGAAACAGGCTGCAAGGGAAGTTCTGAGGCGGTGATGTCTTTCTTCGATGATGTGAGATTCGTTATCCAGCCTGACCGTAAAGGCAATTCAGACCTTATTACAAACATAGGTTATTCCGAGTTGTGTTCCGAAGGGTTCATTGAAGCGATAGAACCTGAAAAATGGGGTTACATGGAGGAGAACGGCTTGATGACCGATATTCTGACCTTGAAAGAGAAAGGGCTTGGGGTCTCCTGCATCAACGTCTCATGTGGTTACTACAATGCCCACACCGATGAAGAGATAACGGTAAAGAAAGACCTGCTGAAATGCCTGAGGTTTATAGAACATATCATAGAGGACTGTACAGACACTTATCCCCATACACAAAGTGATTCATATTTCAGTCCCTATGAGTTTGAGGATGAGGTTTATGATATGCTGAACCATGACCCGACTTTAACTCCCGAAGACCTTTATGACATGTATTCCACCAATTTTCCACCCTTCGGATTGGAGGATTACAGAAAGATATATGAAGATTATCGGATGTTCTGGGTTGAGGATGAAGAGGATATGAATGAAAAAACTTTGGATTATGGAAAGAGATAAGAACTACGATTTGGAACTGGCTAAGTATATCTGGTCCATCCTGAAATCCAATCTCCCCGTCCTTATGTCCTGGGGAGTTGAGATTGAGACAGTGAAAGTAATAACATGTGGTCTTGAATTCAGGGTCAACGGATTCAAGCATACCGGAAAAGTTCAGATTGTATTGAATGAGGGTGCTGACCTGTTTGAAGTCTGTCTGATTGGTGAGGATGGAGAAATCAGGGATAAGAGGGAAGACATCTACTTTGACATGCTTGTTTCTGTGGTGGATGAACTTGTGGAGAAAACCGATGATTATGAAAAGAGAATTTCTGATACATATAATATTATAAAGTATTAGCGGTTCTCTGAAAAATCGGGAAATGTGATAACAGGCTTTCTGTGGGAGAGTAGAATTTATAAGAACTCGAAATCTCATGGAAAGCCTTTTTTATGAACCTGCTTAAAGGTTATTGAACGGACGTTTAGTAACCGGGAAGAGCGTTAAACAAGTGTTAATAATGAGACAGAAAAATTATGTAGCCTATTTACGGCAGTCCACGGTGAAACAGGAAATCTCAGGACTTGGCGTGGAGGCACAGAGAGAAATAATACAGAATTACTTGAAGGATAGAAAAACGATTGCTGAATATATTGAAACAGAAAGTGGCCGTAAATCCAACAGACCTAAACTTACAGAAGCTTTGGAACTATGTAGAAAAACAAATTCTGTCCTGATTGTAGCAAAATTGGACAGATTAAGTAGAAATGTCGCTTTCACCAGTAAATTGTTGGAGAGTGATGTCGAGATTGTATTCTGTGATTTTCCGGAGGCTAACAAACTTGTACTTCATATCATCAGCAGTATAGCGGAATATGAAGCCGGATTAATCAGCCAAAGAACCAGACAATCCCTGAAAGCCAAGAAAGCAAGGGGATATAGACTGGGTAAATCTGAAAACCTGTTGAATAAACTGGATCAAGCGGTAAAGAATAGTAACAGGACCAATCATCAGAAAGCTCTTGACAATCCCAATAACAAGAGAGCCATAGCATTGTTGAAAAACCTGGTAAAAGAAGACAGAAGTTTGTCTGAAATGGCCAGAATCCTGAACAGTGAAGGGTTTGTTACAGCTATGGGGAAAGAGTTCAGGGCTTCGCAGGTGAGTATATTATTGAAAAGGTATAACTTAAAAAAGGATTGAAAATCATGGAGTACAACTATCTTATTCTCCTGGATTACAGTATCGGAGAGATCATAAGGATCAAACTGACGGAGGAGCAGAAACGTGACTCGGAGAAGTATGATGATTTTGAGGAGTATCTGATGACCCTGGAGGATGGTTACGGATTCAGGCTTCTTGATTGTAGCTGGATGGCGGTTGAACGTTTGCAGGAGACAGTCTATGGATTCTGACACAGTGAATAAGAGGAACTTAATTAAACAGGTTTCTCTTATTTTTTTATTCTCCTTTTACAATCAAAAATTTCTGAGGTCCTATATATAGGCATAATAGAAAAAGAAAAAAGGTTACTATTACTCTCTCTAGGAAAATCAGGATACTATAGGTTAAAAGGGGTTAGTCGGAGACAAGGGTATGAAACGTAGTTGAATGTAATGCATAACTGAAAGACAAAGTGGAATAAAAAAGTGTGCAAATCATGTACAAAAGCTTAAATAATAAGCATTTATGTAGATAAATTATTCCATCCTCCGGTTATGTTGCATATACTACGTCTCACCTCTGTCTCTGACCTACCCCCGATTAAATTACTATGACGGTTGATAAAATATTTCCATGAACGGGAAAGGCAGATGATGGTGTTTATTTATCATTATATTCTTAACCGGATGAATAGTCTCGGCATGGTTTTATACATTTTCTGCCGGCAATCATCTCATCCGGGACTGTGAATGGTGGGATAAAAGAAAAACGATTAGAGTTTTTTTATTCCGGTCTTTATAGTGTTGTCTGAATTTGGGTTGTGAGATTAAGGAAATTTTGTTGATTGATAATAGTTGTCAGGGGTGGTTCGTATCTTTCTTATCCTTAAAAGTCAAAGAGATTATAATTTGGATGATTGGTTCTGTGATTAGATTACTTTTCTTTCCCTGCCTCAAAGGGGAAAAAGAGGGAAAATGGGGTGGAAAAGCCTATTTTTCATAACTTTTTTCAATTTCATCCATTCCAAAATCAGTAAAAAAATAGGTTTTAGAGGTTCCGCTTTCCCCTTTCCCCCCTTCTCTCTCTTGAGGGTGGGAAAGAAGATGACAATGAACTAAAATCCATTAATTGTTCATATTAGCTGTTAGGTTCAATAGTAGGCAAGGTTTGATGTAAAAATTCATATTTTGGCTTATTTGATAAAATGAATGATATAAATGAAATAATGTTCGGTCAGTTTTTTATTTATTCCTGATTATATTGAATGATAAACAGAGTAATATATGCTTCTTCCTTACTGCCAACCCAATTTCTGATAATGATGAAGCAATTTGAATAAGTGGAATGAATTATTATCGGTTGTAGTCAGAAAAATAAATGTGATATAGGTTGCTGAAAGTATGGTTGATATTTAAGAACGAAAATCAATCCTTTAATGTTTCCTGATTTTAATCCACTCTGTAATAATTATGTATCCAGGCTGATATGAAATAAAATGATCACCGAATGCCACATGGAGAATTATTGCAGTGAGGATTGTGTTTTGATATTCTGCCTGTTATTGATATTCTAGTTCGGAACAAGATCTATAGTTATAATTTTCTGGTGTCATGAACAGCCGGTTGGGTAAATAGTGAGAATGAATTACTATCTTTGTCTCCCGTTATGGTTACAGTCGGAGATATGAATGAACTTATGTCGGCTTTTGGGATGAAGGCTGACAGTATAACAGTTTCTGACAGGGTTGTCGGAAATTCATTGTTGATAGCCGGAAGGATTCAGAACGGGCTTTTTCCTGAGGTTGTTCTTGAAAGGATTGCTTCTTTCGGAGGTATATGTAAAGTGTCTGTCGGTGAAGGTGTTGTGATAGATATGGATAAGGAGATTGCTGAAAAGACGGTTGGTATACTTTCCTGCCTGGAGAAACGGAATATAGAACTTGATATTGAGGAAGTGGGGAAAAGAAAGATCAACCTGTATTATGGGGGCTGATCTTCTTGGTTCTGTTTTGGGTTTGGTTAGAGAATGTGACAGATTGATTTATGGGTTATCAGAATCATAAAAAGTCTTGTTCATACTTTTTTTTCCTTTGAGGCAGGGAAGAAGAAAACAATGGACCAGGATCTACAATAGGTTTTAATGAATATGTCAGTTCCTCTTTCAGACTGATTGGTATAGAATCCATGTCTTGATTTTCCTGGTCTGGTTTGATGATATTAATGGCCGGCTAATATTTTGTTTGTCGATAAATAGGTATAGTTCGAATTCTGATAATAATTGGATAAGTAGAATGAATAATGTGATGATTTTATGTTGGCTTTTTGGGGGATAGTTGATAACGTTGTGGTTCTTATATGTTTTTTAGTGAGGAAGTTGTGATAGGGAAACGGCTGAAAATTAATTGTAAATGTTTCCTGATGTCCGATAAATATTAGGTCTGGTCTATAATAAATTTGTTTTTTATTGATAGGGTAAAATAATCACCGGCCGAAGTATGGATAATGAAGTGAAGATTGATCCTTTATGTTTGTATGATGTTTGGTTGGATATGGCTCTGATATTCAATTATCTATTCTGACTTCCAAAGAATTCTAGTATTCTAATAGGTATAACAGAAAAGAAGAAAAAAAGGTAACTGTAATTGTCTTTTGGAAAATCTTGGAATTACAGGTTAAGGGGTTTGCTGGAGGCGGAAGTATGGAACGTAAGTGGAATGTATGACATAACTGAAAGACAGAGTGGAATAAAAAAGTGTGCAAATCATGTACAAAAGCTTAAAGAATAAGCATTTATGTGATTAAATTATTCCATCCTTACGGTTATGTACCATACTCATACTTCGTCTGTACCCCTGTCTTCGACTTAACCCGAATCAAATTTGTTATAAAGAGTAAGAGAATGTGGAAGAGTTGCGATACTGTTCATTTACCAGTCATCACATTAATATTCCAGCCGTTGATTTATATTTGTTGATGTTCAAGTCTTTTTTGTTGGTTGTAGCAGCCAGGAATTGGTTTGTAGCTTTCTTCTTCCCAGTTATAGTCCGGATAGATTTGATATTTTATTGTTCTGTTATCTTCTCTTTCCCCCACCTCAAGAAAAAGAAGAGCGGTAATGTCAGGGAAATGGGTCGGAAATAATGTTTTTATATAACTTTTCAATTTTAGTAGAAAGAAATTAATCAAAGCCCGTTCCGCTTCCGCTCCTTTTTCTCTTGAGGATGGGAAGAGAGAAGGAAACAGTCAAATATCCATATCTATTGCTGAAATCTGAAACGAAAAGTTGAAATATATTCAGTAATTTGTTGTTTATGTTACATGTTTTCATATATTTGCATTCATTGGATAATAAACACAGATAGCCTATGAAACCCGATTTTTCTGATTATATCATTGCTGTATTGCTTGAACTGGATGACGGACTGCCACATTCAATGGACCAGTGTGTTGATGGGGTCTATGACAAATGTGATATTGAGTATGAGATTCCACTGATAGGACATTATCTGAAAAAGGAAGATGTCTATTACACTTCCGTCAAGACTGCAATTGTCATGCTTGAAGCTAATGGTATCCTTACGATTGATAATGACCATAATGCAATGCTCACCAGAAAAGGTAAAAGATATATTGAAATAAACGAACGGGAGCTTGTGGATAGATGAAAAGAATTGTATGAAAGGAAAAAAATGAAGGACAGGTGGAAAAATGAGGATTCTTTTGATTAGTTTGTTTGATATCCATGTTCTGGGGCTGAAATGCAATGAATGATATTATTTCTGATGGATTGGAGAAAGAGTTAGGCTATATTATAATTTCAGTATTTATAATGTTAATAATCTCTGTCCCCTCCCCCAAAAAAATCAGGAATACGATATATAAGAAAAAATGTTATTCTGCTTGTCTTTTTGGAGAATCAGGGTATTATTGGTTTACGGTGAGAGTTTGAAGTGGTTTAGGAGTTGTTTTTACCCCAATGAGCCACTTCTTTTCTATCGCTTCTTTTATGCCAGTTTAAATTCCTTACCATCAGACTCCAGCTTTCCCTCACGTGCCAGCCATCCTAATCCGAGATATAATGATTGTCCGGAAAGCTTAGTCAGACTCAACAACTCTTTTTCAGTCAATGTTTTCTCTGATCCGTTAAGTGTGTTCCAGATCTTACCCGCACTGGTTCCTACAATATCAGGAGTAATGATTTCTACAGGTGATTTTGTGGTTGTCTTCTTTGTTGTAGTCTTCTTTGTTGTAGTCTTTTTAGTTGTTGCTGTTTTCTTAGCTGTTGTTTTCTTAGTTGTTGCCATTGTAATATGTTTTAGTTTTGTTTTTTCATGACAAAGATATAACAGTTCCCATGAAAAAGCAATTATATGTTTGGCTTTATTGATCGGGAAATGGTGGTGATCAAGTCTGCCTCTGGTTTTGGCGCCTTATATATATAAATAGGTATGGTGAAAGAGAAAGGGTTGGGAAAGTTATTGATGATTAAAGGGTATGGAAAATAATGGGATCTGACCTCTTAGTTGTTTAAGTATTACGTCAGCGTCATATAATCCTTTCTGTAAAAAGCACTGAAAGCCTTATTAATGAAGAAACAATACTCATAAGAAGAGTGTCTGATATTCATGGTTATAAATCTGATTTGAGGACACTTTTCTTTTATTCTTTCTCCTTCCCAAATCGCTAAAACGCTATTCTCGCCAGCTCAAATCCTTACTTCTGAAATATAAATCGCATTTAATGTTTATCGATTTTATAAGTAGGATATTAGGAGCTGAAAAAGTTTCTGTTTCTAATCGCTTGGAAAATGATGCTGAGCCAAGTGTTATCGTGACAAAAGACAGCAACAGACCTATCCCTGAGAAATACAAAAAAGACGTAGCATTACTCCAGAGCAAATATGGGGATGCTTTTAAAACCGGATTCTGCATTACTATTACACTTCAAGAGGCTTTATCAATCATGCCGAGGGAAAGAAGAAGAATTGATTCATACAGAGGATTGCAATCTTATCTTAAAAAGGATTGGAATATCACGTTAACCATTAAATCACAAAAAACTAAATCTAAAGAACTATGAAGAATTATTTTATAGCGAACGGTGAGATTCTGAACACCGATATGAGTATTGAGGAAATCGAATCACGGGTACAGGAATCATTAGACGAGAACACTTCCGGAATGGCACAGTTCCGGGTCAAGAAGCTGAGTGAGAAGGAAGTCCGTTTCTTCTTTGTCAGGGATTTCCTCTGCGACCCCGATAAACGTATTATCTACGATGCGGATATGGCGCTCATCACAGGCCTGGGAATAGGCGCCTTCCAACTACAGGCTGTAGGAGGATACCCGATGATTTATCCCTTGGGTTTTGCCGGGAAGAATTTCTACACGGATGTAACGGCATTCATCAGGTTCTATAAGTTTCTGTTGTTTATGGAGATGGGACAGAAGGTAGAGCATATCGGCCTGAGAACTTATTCGGATAGGATTTTAATGCAAATCATATTCTAGAAAGTATGAATGTCTTGGTAGCATGTGAAGAAAGTCAGGCCGTTTGTCTGGCTTTCAGAAGATTGGGTCATAAGGCTTTCAGTTGTGACCTTCAGGAATGCAGCGGTGGACATCCCGAGTATCACTTCAAAGGAGACATGTTTGATGTAATAGCCAATCGTGGTGGAACTTTGGAAAATGGTACTAAACATTTCCTTGATAGTTGTTGGGATTTGGTTATAGCCCATCCACCCTGTACTTATCTTGCTGTTTCAGGTGCGAGATGGTATTATCACCCCGACGATAAAAGCCTTCCGATAGAACAGAGAAGACCACATCCGAAGTTCCCTGACAGAGCCAAAGACCGTGAAGATGCAGTTCAGTTCTTCATGGATGTTTCAAGGGTTGGAGTAGATAAATTAGCTATAGAAAATCCGGTTGGTATCATGAGCAGCCGATGGAGAAAACCCGACCAGATCATAGAGCCTTGGCAGTTTGGTCATGAAGCGAGCAAGAAGACCTGTCTATGGTTGAAAAACTTACCTCTCCTGACACCTACAAATATAGTCGGGAAAGGTGAGATCTATGTTTCAAAGAGCGGAAACAAATCTCCTAAGTGGTTCACTGATATATTCTTCTCGGGTGTATCGCCTGAAGAAAGAAGAAAACTCAGAAGCAAGACCTTCCCCGGAATAGCGAATGCAATGGCTCTACAATGGGGAGGCAGGATTATAGCAGCGTAGAGAATATTTTGATGATATAATTGTGGGATACCTAGGGAAAACGCCACAACTTCTATTGTTCTCAAAAAATCAAGGATCGGCAAGGAAACCTGATGCTGGTCGGATCAGGGGAATGTCGGTGGATGCGGATTATGAGAAAGTGGTGGTGAAGTTGGTATATTAGTAAGAATTCATATATGTATTACAGGGAAGTATTGTACGTAATGTATGGTGCTTCTCTTCTTTTGTTGGTGAGGGATTTCGGAGATTCATCGGATTATGTTATCTTTGCAATATAGTACAGATTTTTTCTATATACCAATCCGTCAGGCTATGAAGTGTGATGGAAGTTTTGTTATTAATTTATCCATCAGTCTGCTTTATTTACAGGCTGGTGGATTTTTTTGTTCTGAATTCCCAAAGATCCAAGTACGTAGGGGATAAAAAGCAACAATCCCCGACTTTCACAAGCCGGGGATCGCAATTATAAATTTAAAGTTTTTCTATTATATCTAAGTATTTCTCTCGCTTGAGAAACGACTTATTCTTTAAAGAGTTTACGCTAATTTTACTTGGTTACAATAGTTACATTAACGTCTTTCGGAGTTGTGTAACCCCAAGCATCTTCCACTGTTACAACAATAGCAGAAGGAGTATCGTTAGGCAGCGGTTCTGCTTTCACATTGATAGTACCCAGTTTAGCAGGAGTATTACCTGATGCTGCAACATAGTCAGTCATTTCAACAGACTTGATGTAAGTGTTGTTTTCATCACCCTTCTTAGCTACTGTTACGTTTGCGATCTGCTTGCTTGACCATGCGTCTCCATTATCATCAGCAGCCTGATCCTTCATGATATTGTAAGTAGTAACGCCTGTATAATCCTTAGCAGAAATCATATCAGCAGTAATATCGAATCCCTTTTCAGAGTTAGCGATAACCTCGATAGAAGAACCTGTAGCCGGAGTGATTGTACCTTCAGCGATCGGACTCATCACCTTGATAGTGAAGCTTGCTGTCTTCTTATCAACTGTGCTGTATGCCCAGTAAGAATCCTTATAATAATCATTAGAAGCATTTACAGTCAATACTTTACCATAACCAAGTTCTTTACCAGTTGTTCCATTTACAGGTACTGTTACTTCAGTTTCTGCATTATTCAAAGTCAAAACTCCCTTATTCAATGCAGCCAAAGTACTAGAATGATAAGTAGTATTGCCTTCCTTAGCCACAGCATCATCAGCTTTCAAATTTAATTCAGCTTTATCATCCATAGCCTCGAAGTATCTCTTCAATTCTATATTCTTGTTAGCTGTATTATAGAAGTATGCATTGATATTGCCATCTACAACATAACCGTCTTTCGCTGTGAACTGAGATGCTACAGAAGGAGCAGTGAATGTAACAGGAATTACGATTCTGTTAATGAATGTAGGATTCTTATCGTCCTTAGTCATAAATTCAACAAACAGATAATATTGTTTATCAAGTTTCAATACATTCTGTTTAGTAGTCTTATTTACTGTAACCTTGATGTTTTTAGCAGCGTTTACATCAGTTGTAGCAGTTCCGTTACCATTTACAATTGTTGTAGTCAAAGCATGATTTGTAGAAGAAAGTTGTACTTTATTTGTTCCGTCAGCTTTCTCACCAATGTAATACTTGGTATTATTTAAGCCTACATTGTTACCCCAAGTCACATAGTTGTCACCCAAAGCAGTCTTCAATGTCTCTAGGCTGATATTGAAGTGCTCATTATTAGTGTCAGTATCATACAAGTTAGGAATATTGTATGTTACAGGTTGATAGTCAGGAGTAGCAATAATGCTTGAACTCAAGTTCACAGTATATTCTGCAACCTTGCTAGTACCATTATTATCCAAAGTTGTAACAGTCAGAGGGAATGACAAGGTAGTAGTAACCATATCAGGCTTCTTTGTTACAATGAAAGTACGTGCTGCATTATCCCACTTAACTCCATAAGTATCCTTATCCAGATTGCTGACAGTAAAGTACATATCATAGAATGCTTCAGCTTCAACCGGATTGACTGTATAAGTTTCATTTACGTCCACTGTAATTGATTTAGCAGTCGGAGTCGATGCTTTTGCTACCAAGGTAGCTTCAGAATCAGATATTTCTTTTACTTTCACTTTATCCAAGGACTTAGCAGTACCCTTAACAATGGCTACATTATACAAAGAACGTGTGGTAGTTCCGGCAGTCACTGCGTATGCTACTTTATTAGCTTTAGTAACAGCTTCTTTAAAATCTTCAGCGTCAGCTTCTGACAGAATGAAAGATTTCATACCTAGGCTCCAAAGACCGTTACCTGTATTTGCAGCACGACCATTGATGTCATCAAAATTCAAAGCATCATCTCCGCTTTCAGCAGTTGCAGCGAATTTGATGTTAGGGAATGTTGAATTCTTGGTATTTACCAATGTGAAAGGAGTCTCAGCCACATTTACACCAACAGGGTTCACACGGATATCCAGACCTGATACTGCATAAATTACAGAATTGTTATCCGCCAATGCTCTCGGACCGTCCCATTTATCAGGTTTTGTAAATGTATAGGATGTCACACTTACTCCAGCAGTTGCGTTTTGTATAGAGTTGGCAACATCATTTGGAGCAACTACAATTTCAGAAATCATTGTAGCAGCAGAAGGAACTTCTATAACTTGTTGTTTTCCATCAGCATCAACAAGAGTCAAAGTCCAAGACTTGTCAGCATCATTCTGTACAGCAGAAAGACCTGATGCGGGGATCTTGGTATCTTCATACTCACCTTTCTCATTAATCAGCCACCAGTTACCACCTTCAATTTTAATAGAAGGTTTACCAGCTTCAGCTTTTCCGGCCTTGATACCAGTACCTACGCCATCAATCATCAGTTCACCCTCATCGCTGATTGTAACCTGTTGAGCGTTCTTACCCGGTTCACCCGGTTTGCCATCAGCACCGTCTTTTACATCTAAAGCTACAGTAACAGACTTGCCTTTAGAGAAAGTGAAGGTCATACCTTTTCCGTCAGCAGTCTTTGTTACATTAGTAACATAGTCACCATTAGCAACTTCTGTTTGTAAAGCTGCAATCTGAGACTTCAGATCGTTCAACGTATTGTCGATACGATCGATGTCATCGTCATAGTCTTTACAAGACACAAATGTTCCTGTCGAAGTAACCATCAAGGCTCCGAACAGGACTGCACTTAAAAACTTTTTGTTCATAATAAAAATTTTAAATTTATAAATTTAAAAACTAAAAATTGGTTTTCATTTATGCTATAAAAGGACTTAATTATTCTCTCCAAACTCTTCCTCCACACCGTTCCGTCTTACATATTCCACAGGTCTGCATCCCACCATTTTCCTGAAAGCACTGTAGAACGCACTCTTTGAGGCGAATCCACATCGTTCCGGAATATCCTTCATCAGACACTTTCCGTTTCTCAACAACTCCTTGGCGTACTCAACCCTGTAGCTGTTTATCAACTCTTTCAAGTTACATCCGAAATACCTATTCACCACATTGGACATATAGGTCTGGTTTGTTCCGACAAGAGTACTCAACTTCTTCAGGGAAAGTGAGGCGTCCAAGAACACCATTCTTATCTCCAGCAGATAGAGAACTGACTTGTAGATCTCCAGGTCTATCTTTCTTCCTTCCATTCCCTTACGCACGAAATCCTCCTCCCATTGCTTCCTGACAGCCTTTGAGAGAAGTTGTTTCTGCCTCTCCGATATGCTGTTACTGCTTCTGCGTCTTAAAAATAGATATTCCATCCGCTCTCATCTTTACTCCGTAACCTTGTCGGTTATACGGTATTTTGGTGCAAATATACATCTTTAATTGAAATATTGTGCATTTTTCCTATAAAAAAAATTAGATTCCTGTAAAAACTGTACTTTTTGAGTGTCAGGACTGCATTTGTGTGAACTCAGGTTAATCCGATTATACCTTATTTAATATATAGGAATGGGATAAAGACGGAGTATTCAGCCAAAGATACGGAAAACATGTAGTATTTTAGTAAGGATATATTTGCTTTACTCATCCGTTATTCTTATATTTGCTATTCTAAAAATAATCAAGATATTTGTGTTTTATCTAAATCGGATAGCGTTCCGATATCCATATTAGACAAACGATGGTAATCTTATGTACCTGTCTGTGAAGATTGGTACATTTTATTCTTATACAATAAGCAACAACAGATCATACACCACAAATAAAGAGAGAGGCTTATCACACCTCTCTCTAAATAAATATCTATAAACAAAACTCCTTCTTTAATCTTTGTACTGTGTTGACGCTTACTATCTCAAGCTTAGATAGTCTACCAACCATCTTTATCGGATAGTTCTTGCTTAAAAGTTTGAGTATCCCTGAATATTGTTCAGCTTTCTCCTCCTTTGGTTTACAATATCCGGTTTTTCTTCCGACTTTTCCACCTTTCATTATATACTGTGCTTTCCTTGATTGTAGACGGAAGCTGATATTCCTCCTCTCCATAGCAGTATAGTTCCAAGGATAGTCAGAAATGGATTTTTTGTTAATACGGATAAATAGTATGTTTTGATAGCGGATAAAATGCTTGTGTGAGCCTGGAAAAAGGAAATAAGTAAGATTATATCTGTAAAGCCGGTTGATTATCATAGTCTGAAAGTATATTGGGACTGAAAAGATATGGCTTCTTTTTTATATGGAGAAATGTTACAAGGATAGAATGTAACAGATAATATTCTATGTTGGTTTATTCATGAATTGCTTCTTAAAAAATGCTCTCAAATGGAAAAATTAAAAAAATGTTTTGGTACAGTTGTTTTTTATGTAAAATAAATGTATGTTTGAAGCGTTCATTAAAATGGACAAAGAGTTATAAACAAAAAGCGTTTAGCTGGTTCTGTATAAGTGAAAAGTCGAAATTTCCCGGAAAGTACCAAGAACAGCCATACGTTCAGCCTGCAATATTTGGCGGGGCGTTTCCTGTTTGTACCAAGGGCTTCGGCTTCCGCACTTATAGACGAGGTTAATGCCCTTCCGCTTTTAATTCAGATGGGTTTGCACATAGGGCACAAGCCTGTATATAAAGACATATGATAAAAATGAACAAGTGCAAATCCCGTTCTTATCTGAAGGGTATTATCAAACATTGGAACTCCACCGAAAAGAAATTTCCAATACAAGGCTGATATGTAGGCTTCCACCATTGTCTATGTATCATCGGATAACGATTTCCTTTTTGGGGATCGGTTGTCTTTTATATCCTTTTATCAAGGTACTTCTGTCGGGTTATTATTAATTGAATATAAATATTTAAATGTAAGACGCATGGACAAAAGAATTGTAGGTGTCAATGCAGGTAATGTATGGCACGTTCTTAATGAAGTGAAAAGAATATCAATCCCCGAACTGGCCAGAAAATTGAATCTTAGTGTTGAGAGTACTGCATTGGCTGTCGGATGGCTGGCCCGTGAGAACAAGGTTTGCATACACCGGGTAAACGGATTGATAGAGGTATATGATGAAAGCCAGTTCGGTTTTACTTTTGGATAAGTGCATGTATTGTTATGGAGGGAAATCGGAACCGGTAAAATGTTTCGGTTTCCTTCTGTCTTTATTTGGTGATGAATGGATAATATCGTTTTCAAGGGTAAGTTGGAGACAGGAGTTCATACGAAGTAATGAGTATGATATATAACCGTAAGGATGTTATAAAACAGCTTACAAGAACACTATTCTTTAAGCATTTGTACCTCATTTGCAGACTTTTTTATTACACTTTTGTCTTTCAGTTATGTTATACATCCCACTTACGTTTCATACTTCCGGCCTTGCCAAACTCTTGATAACAACTTGGTCTGTCAGGAAAAGAAGTGTTTTGGAACAGGATATCGGGAAATAGGAATCAAATACCCTTCAAATTTCGGATAATATCTTTATCTTTAGAGAAAGTTTTCATGAATCAACAGGTATCACAAGTATTATAGGTGTATGAAAACAGGGATGCTATATATTTTAGTATGTTGTCTTTTTCTGGTTGGTTGCAATGGAAAAAGTAATAAAGAGAACCACGCTGATGTTACTGACACGGTCTTTGATGCAATATCTCCTGTAGATAATGAAACGGACAGTCTGACAAAACTTGAGGGAGAGAATTTATGGAAAGATGCGAACAGGTATAAGGCTTCCATAACCGATACCACTTTCCTTAGGACAAGAGGGATAATGTCCTATGCCGCAATAGATATGTATACAGGAGAAGGTCTCAACAAGAACTACGCCTTTAACCGGATTGTTTATCTGAAAGCGTTGGATAGAGCCAGGAAGTTTCTTACTGTAGCGGATGACAGACTGAAATTCAATGTCAAATCCGGTAAAGAAATTCATATTTCAGAAGATTTATATCTGTTCATATCCGATTTGTTCAACGAATGGAATAAATGGCTGGAATCGAGCTGTCATGAAATATTAAAAGATGAGCAGGGACTCTATACTGTATTACCTAAAGAAAACAACCGGATTCAACCCATAGAAATTGAAGAGGAACCCAGACAAGATCCGAAAGATACAGGAGCCATCGAAATTGAGTATATTCCTCCCGTAGATGCTACTTCTCCTGTAAAGAAAGAGGTGCCTGTAAAATGGGGACATTTGATAGATGATACGGAAGGAGTGGTCAAGGCTTCTTTTGACAGGCATAACAACCGGATAAACCGTGAAAAAAGTGAGGATATCATGGTAAATGATATCAGTATTTCCGAAAGCAAGGTTTATATTTCCATTGTCAGTTCCAATTATAATCTGATATATAAAGGTGAGGCTGATTTCTATCTGGAGGACAAACAGAAGAAATTACATAAGATTCCCGGTAAAGACGTGGATAAGGAGTCTGTCGCCCTTCTTCTTGAAAAAGGGAAAACTGCCGAGATAAGTGTTGATTTCCCAGATAACTGTCAACCGGGTGATTATCTTTTGAAAATCAGGGTCTATAATGAGAACGAGGAATGTTATTATACAATCCATCAATGGTTTGAAGCCTATACCTCTCATCAGGTTTCATCCAGGGACAAACCTATTCCTATAGGACCTGCACGGTCTTCGGACTATAAGGCACTTTCAGACGAGGATGATATATTTGATGTTGTTCGGAATATGCCTGAATTTCCCGGTGGTATGCCTGGACTGATGGAGTTTATAAGACGGAATATCCGGTATCCACAAGCTGCAAGACAAAGCAGACTGGAAGGCAGGGTTATTGTACAGGTTGTCATAGACAAGGATGGAAGTGTGATACAGCCCAGAATTCTCCGTAGCATCAATCCTGTTCTGAGTGCTGATGCCGCTTTTTGTGAGGAAGCATTACGTATCGTTTCAATAATGCCTAAGTGGAAACCCGGTAGCCAGCATGGAGTGAATGTGAAAGTAAGGTTCACGTTCCCGATAGGATTTGCATCTCCCACTGATTGAAGATTGAAGGGAATTATCCGCAGAGCATAACCGTTAACTTTTGCCAGGCAGCCGCAGCCATTTCAGACAGGATCAGGCAAATGTTTATGATAGTGTAAAAGCTGTCTGTTTCCATTTCATTACTTGTGGAATACATAATGGAAAAATTGAAGCTGATATTTTGTGAAATCGGGGAAAAATATTAATAATCAAAATAACCAATACCCCCCCCATGATGGAGTTGTATAATTTTCAACTTGACATCACATTGTAAAATAATAGATAATTCGTTGAAAAACAATGTTTTTATCTAGCTATTAACCTTTTTAACTGCATATTATCAACTAAAAAGAAAATATATATTTAGAAAGAGCTATATAGTAAAAATTATGCCTGTTCATAAAAAAACTTCCCAAGCAATAGTCTGACAAATATTACCGGAATAAAATCGTCATCCTTCCTCAGCATATCGGATAGAATATTCATATTGTCGAATTTACGGAAATAATATCCGATCTTTCCAATGTAACTCATATATATTTTTACTTCAGTGTCAGTCTGTTCCAATTTTGTTATTTTATGCACAAAAGTAAGAAAAACATTCCGGACATAAAAGCTGTGATGTGCCATAGCCTGCTTTTCTTTTGTTAACAGTAGCTCTTTTGTATAATTTTACTTTGAATTGAAGATGACAAAATAGGAGACCGGTTAACAGGACTCTTATTGAGATGAATTGAATAAAAAGTCTGTTTATCTCTATTTTAATTTCTTAACATTTCACTAGTCTGTTTCATTTTGCAGGTTGGTGTTTTTTTTTGTTCTTCCTGCTGATATTCTTATTTTCATTTTTAATAACTTTGCCATGTTCAAAATTATACAATGAAAATAAGGCAGATAAAAGACAATGATCCGGAACTTTACGGTCTGATAGTTCCTTTGGTTATGAATCCGAAAGTATTAAAGAGTAACAACAATTATCCTTTCAAGAATTTCTCGGGAACAGTATGGTATATTGCTATGGAAGATAGTGATGTTTCCGGTTTTATGCCTTTGAGGAAGAACAATACCGGTTTTCATATAGATAATTATTATATAAGAGATAATGATCCGGATACGATAGACGGACTGCTGGATTCAATAACTGAGGACATTCCTGTAAACTCAATCCTGACTGCTCTTGTATATAATTCCGACGTAACCATTTCAACACAATGAGAGAGCTGAGTAATTATGATATGATGCAGTATACTCTTATAAAACATGAACAAGCTGCAATATAATATCTAATAAAGAATAACTGTATATCGGTTGTTCTTCTATTTTTTGTTTTTATCTCTCTTGAAACAAGTTTTCCTATTTTTTATACGCTTTTATTGCAGGATAATTAAAATACTCTTATCTTTGTTGCCTGAAAAGATCGAAACATTATGTAAATGGAAGAGTTCTGTTCTTCCGATAATTTTAGATACTGCTTCGTAAGTGATTGAAATACAAAAATATAGATGTGTTTCAATGCTCCATAGTTATGCTCTCAAGTGAAAAAATGCAATGGTTTGCGATGCGTGCTACTTATCGCAGGGGGATGCAAATCAAAGAACTTCTTGATCAGAAAGGAATCAACAGCTTTATTCCGATGCGTTATGAAATCCATTTAAAGAATGGACGCAGGAGACGTGAGCTTGTTCCTGTAATCCGTGATATTGTCTTTGTCCATACCACCCAGACCGAACTTCAGAGGATAAAGTATGGTATCCCTTATTTCCAGTATATGATGGATATCCGTAACGGTGAGAAGATCATAGTTCCCGATGAACAGATGAGACGTTTCATAGCTGTCGCCGGAACTTATGACGAACAGATCATTTTTTTCAGTCCCGATGAGGTTAACTTGAGAAAGGGAACAAAAGTCAGGATCATAGGAGGACAGTTCGAGGGATATGAGGGAGTTTTTGTGAAAGTGAAAGGAAGCAGGGACCGGAGGGTGGTTATCAGCTTGCAGGGTATACTGGCTCTTGCAATGGCTACTCTTTCTCCCGATCTGATAGAAGTAATTGAGGAACCGAAGAAAAGAAATCATGACTAAGGCTTTACCGGCGGGAATTAGGCTTCAAATGCTGATAAAGGATCATCATAAGGATATCTTGGAGAGGGAGAGAAACAACGGGAAGTTTATTCACCTTTATAATATAGGTACATACTGGGTGGCATTCGAGAGATCAGCCTTTCGAGTGGATAATATTTTTCAAGGGTGTGAGATCAGTCTGTTCATGGTTCCCGGTTATCCTGAGTATGTTGTGATGGCTTCAGTTCCACATAATGAGGCTGATGATTATTTCAAGAGACATATTATTCATCACGACAAACCTGATTATAAGGTTCTATCTATTTCTCCGGCTGCTTTGAATGGGAACTATCATAGGTGGCATATTCAGGCTGTGAAGAAAGTGTTGTAAATATATACCATGGAACCAATAGAAATGAATGATGAACGATTTGAATTTCTGACGGATCATGACTTGGAAATATTCAAGGTATATAACGCCGGAGATTATGAAAGGGAGAATCTGGTGTTGATAGCCAACAAGGATATTTCTTCCCTCTATAATTATATTCTAGTCTGTATGGTTGAACGGAAGGATGATGGACTGCCCGATTATGATAAATGCAGATTCCTTACTTTTGATGATATTGAGTTGAAAAAGGGGGACCGAATGAGAATCTATACCTGCAAGGGTGAGGACCATCAGGAAACGGGAGTTAAAACAGGAAAGCGTTATGAGGTGGTTTATTGGAATCTGGACGCACCTGTCTGGAATATGCCTCTAAGTTCGATAGAGATCATGGAGCGTGGGAACAGTTATAGTGTAATGTTTGATATATAATTTATAGGTGAATAGACTGTGGATTGTAACGTTACAGGTAAAATCCACATTAATAAAAATAGAAATGGAATAACAAATTGAAATTATGGTTTATAGTAAAAGTTATAAAAATAAACTACCTTATTGTAGATGGTATGATAACTTATGTGAAACTCGAAAGCACATTGAAGAACGCTGTGACGAAATAGAAAGGAAATACATTGAGAAGCAACAAGCGAATGATGCTGACAGAGAAAAAGAATATATGAAAAGTGAAGAATTGGGGATGATTTTTGATCAACATGGTGACATCAGTTTAGATATAATACGAGACCGTAATCAAGAATTGATAAGTCTTATTTCTGAAATGAAATCATGTGTTGAAAAGATTTTAAGAGAAATATTAAGGGAATACCAGTTTGAAGAGCCAAAAGGAAGTTTCATTTCAAGTAGTATTGAAATATTGGAGCAGAAAAAAGAAATAAATATGTCTTTTTTGAATCAAGAAAAATTGAGTATCAATCTACTAAATAAAGAACGGAATGATTATGAGCATGAGTTAGATAGCCTGCTATATGATAAAACTGTTGAGCATATATTGAAATGTGTTGATGATTGTTGTCTTTTTATGGAGAATTTAATTCAAAAGATTTATGAATCCGATTATAAATCGTGATTTGGAAAAACTGTAAAGACAGTATGGCAAATTCTCCGACTAGAGTCGCCAATAGTGTATTTTGGAGTGGAATAGAACGTCTATCTGTTCAAGGTATCCAGTTTGTCTTGACTATCATTCTTGCTAGAATGGTATCCCCTTCTGATTATGGTTTGATTGCTTTGCTGACAGTTTTTCTAGTTATGGCACAAGTCTTTATTGATAGTGGTTTCAGTATGGCATTAATCCAAAAACAAAATCCTACGGATAAAGATTTTTCGACTGTTTTTTATTTTAATATTATTGTTGGTGTTGCAATATATCTGTTTTTATTTTTTGCAGCGAAATACATAGCTTTATTCTTTAAGGAACCACACTTGGAACTTATAGCAAAAGTTGTCTTTTTGAATATTATAATAACTTCGTTTGCTGTTGTTCAACGTGCTAAACTGACAATTGCACTTAATTTTAAATTACAGACGGTTGCTTCTCTTTTTGCAGTTATTAGTAGTGGAATCTTGGGTGTGTATTTGGCTTATAATGGATATAATGTGTGGGCGCTAGTTTTGCAAACCTTATTGAATAATCTGTTGAATGTTTGCTGTTTATGGATTTTGGTAAAATGGTTTCCTAGTTTCTCTTTTTCTTGGGAATCTTTTAGACAGTTGTTTACCTTTGGGTCCAAGTTATTATTGGCTGGTGTAATTTCTAGCTTTTATGGGCAGTTATACACCATTGTGATTGGTAGGGAGTTCTCTACTGTAAATTTAGGATATTATAATCGTGCAAGTTCTTTTGCTAATTGGTTTTCTATAAATCTGTCAGCAATAATTAACCGTGCTTTATTTCCGGTTTTATGCTCTATGAAGGATAATGAAAAGGAATTAGAAGGAAGGTTCTTGTTTTATATGAGGATGACTTCATTTATAATATTTCCATTAATGTTAGGTATGATTGCTCTTGCTGAACCGATAATTGTGTGCTTGTTTACGGAGAAATGGCTTCCCATAGTTCCTCTTTTAAGGATTCTTTGCTTGGCTTATATGTGGGATCCTGTTATGCTGATGAATAGTAATTTTCTAGCAGTGAAGGGAAGGACAGATATGCAGTTAAAAGGGGAGATATTGAAGAAAGGGATTGCTGTAATTATATTACTGATAACTTTTCCTTTGGGATTGGAGGTGGTTTGCTTGGGATTGGTCGTTTATTCTTTTGCGGATATGTATGTGACAACCCGTTTTGTCCGTAAGTTATCTTATTTATCTTTAATGGATGAATTAAAGTCAATATTACCTATTTTTCTTTTATCTGCAGGAACTGCAATGATAGTATGGGGAGGAACAGAATTATTGTGGGACTCATATTATGGTAAGTTGATTGGAGGGGGAGTGATATGGGGTATATCTTATGTCATTTTATCAAGAATACTATCTTTCCCTGAATTACAATCATTATTGGATTTTGTTAGATTAAAAATAAAAAAATGTAACAGTAGATAATCGCTTATGAAGATAGCTATATTATATATAGGTATAGGAGGATATAAAGTATTTTGGAAGGATTTTTATAGTTCTTGTGAAAGATATTTTTTACCTAATATTGTAAAAGAATATTTTTTCTTTACGGATCAACTTGATGAATTAAAGCCTGCTAATGTAAAAGAATATTTTCAAGAAGATTTGGGGTGGCCTGGGAATACGTTGTATCGCTTTAAGATGTTTCTGAAATACAAAGAAGAATTGGCAGTTTTTGATTTCATTTACTTTTTTAATGGTAATACTCTGTTTCTTGATACAATCAATGAGGAAGAAATAATACCGAATGGGTCTGATGGATATTTGGTCGCATTATCATGGTACATATATGATTCTATTCCAAAACAAAAATATCCTTATGAAAGGGACTGTAAATCTACTGCTTACATATCGAAAGAAGAAGGTATTCATTATTATCAAGGTGGTTTGAATGGTGGACGTTCAAAAGAGTTTTTAGAATTGATGGAGCAATGCAATTTTCAGATAATAGAAGATGATAAAAAAGGAGTAGTTGCTTCTCATCATGATGAATCTCATTTGAATAAATATTTACTAAATAAAAATGTTAAACTTCTTTCAATAAAATATGGGTGTCCGGAAGAGTGGAAAGATTCAAATTTTAGCAAGATTATATTTCGTTCTAAACATAAATACTTCGGTACAGAGATGGATAAAATGAAGGAAAATGATATGTACAATTTCATTTATTTAAAAATAAAGAGGGGGATTAAGGCTATATGTATGAGGTTTATGATAAAGTAATAGCCATAGCTGCGTTAGCTAGAAATTGTGCTGTACAGTTACCTGGGAATATAGAACGGATAGAGAAATTACGGAATTTTTTTTCTAGATCTTATGTTATCATAGTTGAAAATGATAGTACGGATGGTACAAAAGAAATCTTAGAATCTTGGCAGGAAAAATCTCATAATGTACAAGTTATTTCTAATGATTATGGTACAAAGACAATCCCAAATAAAAAAGGTAGTGTAGTGCCAAGCATGTCATTCTCTCGAATAGAAAAAATGGTTTTTTATCGAAATATGTATCTTGATATTTTGGAATCTATTAATGATTCTATTGACTATTTGATGGTGATAGATATAGATATTAATTCATTTTCAATAGAAGGCATATTAAAAAGTATACAAAATGCTCCTAATAATTTTGGAGGAATATTTGCAAATGGTAGAGCCAAAGTTTTTTGGGGAAACTTTCCTATTACAACTTGTTATTATGATAGTTATGCATTTGTTTCTATGGGTAAGGATGCTTTTATGCTACCAGATAATTTTGTATTGAATAGAAGACAATATATACATCTTCATCTTCCTTTTCATAAGTATCTTTCTTGTCAATCCGCTTTTTGTGGAATAGGTCTTTATAAATATCAATTGATAAAAAAAAACAGATACATAGTGCATAAGAATATCTTATCTAATTCAAATAAATTGGAAAGTATATGTGAACATATCCCTTTTAATTTATCGCTAATAAATAAAGGATATTGTAATTACATATCTAAATATATGTATGTTGACTATAATGAAAGAATAAGTTTTATATATTTTATTGCGATTTACGTACCTTCTTTTTTGATTTATATATATCGTTATTTAAAAAAACACATGCAGAATGGAACGAAGGAATAAAGAGATAGTCTTTTTACAAGGAGGGCTTGGAAATCAAATGTTTCAATATGCTTTCTATTTAGCAAAAAAACATACTAATATGGATGCAGTGTATGATACGGGATTGCTAAGATTATATCGACAGCATAATGGATATGAGTTGGAACATTTGTTCGATATAACTTCCAAGGTCTCTTTAATAAATTTATTATTGCTATGGCTATTGAAAAAAAAGAAGTTTATATCCAAAGTTTTGAAGCCTTGGATGTCTTTATTGACAGATTCTATACCGTCCATGTTTGTACCCTCTTATTTGAATCTGCATAAGGGATTGACGTTTTATTATGGTTACTGGCAAACAGAAAAATATTTTTTTGATGTAAAAGATGAAATATTAAAAACATTTTCTTTTGATAAATCTCTTTTGTCCAAACAAAGTATTCTTTTTATGAATCAAATAAAAAGAACCAATAGTGTTGCTGTTCATGTTAGACGTGGGGACTATTTAAACAAGAATAATAAAAAAGTGTATGGTGGAATTTGTACAATAGTTTATTATGAGAAGGCTATTCAAAAAATTCTTGATTTAATTGATTCTCCTACTTTTTTTATTTTTTCAAATGAGATAGAATGGGTAGAAAAAAATATGTATATACCTAATGCTGTTTATGTTTGTTGTAACCATAAAAGCGATTCTTGGCAGGATATGTTTTTAATGAGTCAGTGTAAACATAATATTATAGCAAATAGTAGTTTTAGCTGGTGGGGGGCATGGCTAAATCAGAATTCTAATAAGATTGTAATTTCTCCATCTAAATTTATGAATTTAGGATCTAGTATAGATTTAGTTCCAGAAACTTGGATCAAGATAAAGATTGATTAAGATAATGGTCTTAAAATATGGATTTTCTTATTTTAAGACTTTTGCTTGTGATTTTGGGGGAATTGAGAATTATTTGTTTATTTATATCTGTAATATTAGAGTATAAATGGACTAATTCGATTTTATAAGGTTTCAACTTCAATATTTTATTTTTGTAAATGGCTTTTTGTATGGGTTTAAGTATTATAAGTTATCTTTAGACTATTTATCGAAAAAGTTCTTTACATTGTTAACATTTGTGTTTTGATAGGAATTCAAAACAGGCATTTATGTGTGTTATCTTTTTTATAATATCATGGATAGAATTTTTCTCTGTTTATTGATATCTATAATATTGTCTTTTATTAATATCAAATTTAGGATTAGTCGCTTTTATTAGAATGTTAATTTTATAATATGTTTCGTTCAAAAAAAATAATGACTTTACTACTTCCAATAGTCTTTATTCTTTATCCATTAGGAAGTCTTCCTCTTGTCCTTGTTGAAATATATAATAAGCGAAAATATGCTTTCGTTTTACTTGCTATATTTATGGGATTATGGTCCATTTTTTATTATCCGTTTGGTGATCAATACCGATATTTTAACGATTATGAGTCGTATAAATATATAAGTTTAGAAGATTTTTTTAATTGGGAAGATCCATTGATAACAGTACGTTTAAATCTTGTGAGCTTGTTATTATATTGTTTAGCAGCTTTAAATATTAATTTTGAGATTTGTAGGTTTATTTTGGTTAGTTGGGGCTATTTATTGATGTTCTCTATGTTATTTATGATTGATAAATTTAAAAATGGTAAGTGTCCTTATGTTTTTGTTTTATCAATAATGATGTTTTTCTTAGTACCCTATTTTTGGATTTGTTTTGGCTTTAGAACGGGAATGGGGGCCATATTCTTTTCATATGGTGCTTTTCTAGTTAATGAGAAAGGAAATAAGTGGGGATTCTTTTATGGAATTTTGGCTATTTTGATTCATTTTATGTATATTCTTCCGTTGCTTTTATTCCTGTTGCCTAGAAATTTTTTCTTTTCAAGAAAAAATATTGGTGTAGTACTCTTCTTAATTTTTTTATTTAATTCCTGTTTTCTCTCTTTAATGAATTTCTTGGGAGATAACGTAAAATTATTAAATAATTTAGTTGACGATTATATAAATGGAGAGTATGGTTTAGAATATAATTGGTATTGGTTTACATATCTATTGTTTTTATGTAATTGTTCTCCTTTATTGTTTATGTTGTATTGTTTCTTTAAAAATTATCAATTTTCATATTATGCAACTTATTTAGTCTATTGTGTCATTTTGATATTTTTATTTTTACCTTTTCAAGCACCATTAGAACGTTATATAGTCTGTTCGACTTTATTGTTTGGAGTATATCATATTATCCATTTTTATTCTAAGTTTCATACTATGATATTAATATGTTTATTATCTATTTTATTTATTCAACCTTTTGTGCTTTATGCACCTGCTTATCGACGTAGTGATCAAGAATTGATATTGTATAGTTCTGCATTCTCATTGTTAAAACATCATTATAAATGGGAAGATATTAATAAGCATGTTTTTAATGATGGAACTTATAGAGATTAATATATGAAAGTGTAACTTCTATAAAGTTTGTTATGCCTATAGTAACTATTGCTATTCCTTTTTATAATTCAGAAAGATATTTGTCTGATGCCATTTGCTCTGTTTTGAATCAGTCATACATAGATTGGGAGCTTTTACTTTTAGATGATGGGAGTACTGATGAATCTTTGAATATAGCCAAAAGTTTTACTGATGGGAGAATAAAAATTATATCAGATGGGATGAATAGAGGATTGATTTATAGATTGAATGAGTCCATAAATATGGCTAGAGGTAAATTTTATGCCCGTATGGATGCAGATGACATAATGCATCCAGATAGAATTAAAAAGCAGGTTGAATGTTTAAGCAGAAATGTGCGAGTGGATGTCGTTGGTACAGCATGGTATTCAATAGACTGTAATAATCGTGTTTTTTGTTATAATGAACCCAATGAGTTTCCAACCCCAAGGTATATTTTAACGAATATATGTTTTTTACATCCTTCTGTTATGGGACATATAGAATGGTTTAGGAAAAATTTATATGATAGTCATTTTATAAGAATAGAGGATTATGAATTATGGTTGAGGACAATTTCAAAAAGTCATTTTCAAAATTTAATGTTACCATTGATGTATTATAGAGAGTTTGGTATCCCTCATATAAATAAATATTTAAAAACTCAGTTGGGTGCTTTTCGATTGTATACTTCACCTCGTAAATATTCTTTTTCTTTAATATTTTGTTTGGCTCAAATATTGGGTATAAGTTTTAAATGTGTACTTTATATTCTGTTTTCTATCTTTAATAAAGAAGATATTCTAGTGCGTCTGAGAAAAAGAAATAGACGAAGCTATAGTGATTTGGAAGCTTATAAAGGGCTTCAAGAAGCATTAAAAAAAAGTTGCAGATCTTGCGTTGATTAAAAAATATATAAAATGCGAATTCTTCAAATAATCACTCTCTCCGAGTTGGGTGGTGCTCAGACTGTAGTTGTAAATTTGTCAAACAAACTCTCAGAAAATCATGAGGTGATAGTAGCCGCAGGTGGAGGTGATGGAAAAATGTGGCAGATGCTTCGTTCCAATGTGAAAAAAGAACATTGCAAGCATCTAAAGCGCGAACTTTCTCCTGTGAATGATATGCTTACTATTTTTGATTTTAGAATACTTTATTGGAAATACAAGCCGGATATCATTCATCTTCATTCCTCAAAAGCTGGAATGCTAGGTCGTGTATCTTTTCCTTCAGAAAAGATAATTTATACAGTTCATGGTTTTGATTCAATCCGTTTGGCATATAGGAAGTTTTTACCAATTGAGAGATTAATGCAGTATGCTTGTAAAGCTGTTGTCGGGGTGAGTCGCTATGATGAAAGGAACTTGAAACTGGAAAAGATCACCCGTCATGTTAATTGTATTTATAATGGAATTTGTCCTGTAGAATTTGATTGTAGCCTGTCTTTTCATTTACCTATAAAATATATGAAAACTATTCTTTGTATAGCCCGTTTGTCTCCCCAAAAAAATAGTGGTCTTTTTATGTCAATTGCTACATTGTTACCAGATTATGCTTTTGTATGGATTGGTAATCAATCGGAAGTGAAGGAGTATCCAAAGAATGTGTTTTTTATGGGAAATATTCCCGATGCAGGGAAATACAACTCAATAGCTGATTTATTTATATTGCCTAGTAATTATGAAGGGCTTCCCATGGTCATTCTGGAAGCGATGAGTGCAGGAAAACCAGTGGTTGCTTCGAATGTGGGGGGGATCAGTGAAATAGTTACTGATGGAGAGAATGGATATGTGGTTGATAATGCTCCAGAAGCTTTTGCTGAAAAGATATCTTATATATTAGAAAATCAAGAAGTATACGATTTGTTTTCTCTAAATTCAAAAAAGCGGTTTTTCAAAGATCTGACAATAGACAAGATGGTTACTTCGTATCTTGAAATATACAAAGCTTAAAAATTAAACATTTTACTTATGGAACAACCGACAGATGCGTTCATTCCTGACGGAATGAATGCTTTTCAACGTAATGTCAAACGGATAGGGGACTGTTTGATAGCATTCATCGCATTGATCATTTTTTCTCCCTTGTTTTTATACTGTTATATTGCTGTAAAGCGTGAGGATGGTGGTCCTGCCATCTTCAAACAAGAAAGAATAGGACGTTTTGGTAAACCGTTCAATATCTATAAGTTTAGAAGTATGCGTCTGGATGCTGAGAAGTTCGGACCGGCTTTATATAAAGGTGGGAAAGATCCGAGATTGACAAAAATCGGCAAGTTTCTTCGTGAGCATCATCTGGACGAGCTTCCTCAGTTATGGAATGTGTTTATCGGTGATATGGCCTTTATCGGTCCACGTCCTGAAAGAAAATTCTATATTGACCAGATAATGGAACACGATCCACGTTATCGTTTTTTATATCAGATACGTCCGGGGGTGACTTCTTATGCCACGCTTTATAACGGTTATACCGATACAATGGAGAAGATGCTTCGTCGTCTTCGTTATGACCTGTTCTATCTTGAGCACCGTTCCTGGTTTTTCGATTTTAAAATTCTTGTAAAGACTTTCCTCAATATCGCTTTCGGCAAGAAATTCTGATGATTATTCCCTCTTTCCGTCTTTATCATTTCGCGGTAAAATTGATATGGAAATCCATGTTGGTTCTTACTTTTTGCTTCTGGACAGGTATAACTGTTCTATTTTATCTTGTGAACCATGTTGCCATATGGAATGAGTATGAATGGTGGTTGTTTCTTATGATTTTTGGAACTTATTTTCTTTTTATGGATGTGAGGTTGATGGTGATGATTATGCGTCATGAGGAAAAGAAAAAATGGAAACGGTACAGGTTAAAAAATAAATTTGAAGAATGAGATCTAATAGAATTTTCATAAGTTTACTTTTCGTTTTTCTGTTTTCTATACCGACAACAGTAATTTCCCAGATCAATTATGGTACCACCGGATTAATGAACATGCCTACAGCCGATATGCAGAGGGACAAGACTTTCATGGTTGGAGGTAACTGGTTGAATCATCATGCTACAGTACCGAGATGGTGGTATGATACATGGAATTACTATATCAATATAACGATTTTTCCCTGGTTGGAAGCAGGTTATCTATGTACCGGTCATAAGGCTGTTCCTGTGGATTATGGCAACCGCTCCGGTTTTTGGGTTCCTTCTACTTATGGTAAGTTTGTCAATCAGGACCGTTCTTTTCATTTCCGTCTCAGAATCTGGAAAGAAGGCTGGTGGAAATCGTGGACTCCCCAGATAGTTATAGGTGCTAATGATGGGATTGGAGATTCAGCCAATGGTGGTTCATTATCGAATCTGTCGGAACAGGATTATGGAAATGGTTTCTTGAACCGTTACTATCTGGCTATAACCAAACATCTTTATTTTGATAATATCGGTACATTGGGTGGACATATCTCATGGATTTATAGCAACCGTTTTGATAACAAGCTTAATAATCCTGCTTTCGGTGCTAATTTTCGTTTTGACCTGAAAGAAAATGGTTCGTTGATGAACAGGATTATTAATGGTGTGAATCTGATGGGTGAGATTGTTCCGGGTTATACTGATGTGAGATCTGATCTGACATTTGATTCTGATGCCTCGAAGTATCAGGTAAATATAGGAATGGAATACAGTTTCTGGAAAGACTATATAAATGCAGTGGTGGAACTTAATAGGTGTCGTTATTTTTCCGGTGGACTGGTGTTCAAGGTGCATCTGAAATGAGAACAGTTGTAGTAAGATATCCTCAAAATCAGATACTTTTTAGAATAAAGTGATACCGGATTTGTTGTTTCTAAAAAATGTCTTAATTTTGTATTTCCAGTTGATTATGATATGAAAAATAATATAGTCTTGTATATTATTACTCCCGGTCTGTGAGAGATAGGAAATGATTTTTTCTCTTGATTTCTTATTCAACGCTGCTTTCAATATGATGGTGGCGTTTTTTATTTTATATATAATTTGCTTATCTCATGTAATCTGCATATCTTTATAACATTGTAGGGTAAAATATAAATTTATTTTTCTTGCCAGTTTGTTTTTATTTGTGAATGCAGGGACAGACTGATTATTAAAGGATTTAGTTTTGTAGAAAGGTTATCCCTTCATTGGGGTAGCCTTTCTTTTTATGCTGTTTTTTGACCAAAACAGATGGATAAAGCTGTTACTATCTTTCATGCACTGACAGTATCGTCAAAACAATATCACTGCATAAATGGAGCTTTACAACATTCCTTCTTATTTCAGGTTCTTCAGCCATTCTTCCAGCTCAAATATCCACTGTTTCTTGAAAAAGAAATTCTCCAGATATCCCCATCCGTGACCGCCGGAAGGATATACATGCATTTCCGCAGGAACTTTATGCTGTAATAAAGCTAAATAGTAGCTGAAACTATTTTGAATGGGAACCACATCATCGTCTCCTGAAAGCATTATAAAAGCAGGCGGAGTGTCAGAAGTCACCCTCAATTCATTGGAATAGGCCTCAACATTATCTTTCGTTGGATCACTCCCCAACAAATTTTGCCGAGAACCGCCATGAGTATATTCTTGTTTCATGGTGATAACCGGATAAAAAAGTATTTGGAATGCGGGTCGTAGGTCATCCATAGTATGCGTGGCAAGAGTTGAGGCCAAATGTCCTCCGGCAGAAGCTCCCATGACCCCTATTTGATCGGACGAAATATTCCATTCATCTGCATGACTCTTTATTATTCTCATAGCTTGCTCAGCATCCGACAGGGGTATATCACTACATCCGTTCGGCATCCGATATTGTAAAACGGCATATACATACCCCAATCGGTTAAGCCAAACAGCCATATCATGCCCTTCATGGTTTACAGCTAGACTTCCATACCCACCCCCTGGACACATCATAATGGCTTTCTTATTACTATAGTCAGGCAAATAGACTGTCAAAAGTGGATAGTCAAGATATTCTCCTCCTTTTTCTTCCCATAAAGGTAAATCCAATTTAATTTGTGCACACAATATATTTACACAACACAGACAAATAATCAACGCATAAATTTTCATATTCTTGTTTCTTTTGGTAGATATTATTTATAAATAAGACCAACACTCATTACAATGATCAACATTGGGCATTTCGTGAGAAAATGTGTTACTTGTGATTCTCGATTTCACTTATCAATTCCTTTCTAAAAAGAGGGATATTATTTGCCAATTCGATATATTGCAACGGGGAATGGTAAACCCTCTTCAGAACACGTTCGGCATGAACTCTTCCCTTCTGTTTTTCCAACAAGCGCAGAAGCTCCATCTCTTCGGCTCCATCACGCCAACGCTCTAATCTGGCAGAGGCTACAGGACCTTTACACCCCAATATATCACCGGGATAAATGAGTATACCATCACCATGTGGCATATCAGTGATATAAGTAAATGGATTTCGTTTGTGATAAATGTTACAATCCCAATAGAGAAAACCTTGGCTACCGTTTTTCCAAGTACGCCACATGATAGCTCTTTGCTGTATCCCCTTCATCTGTAATAAAAAATTTGGTTCGTTTCCCCCAGGTTGCCAACAGACATAACTCCACCAATCTATACCTTCAGGCACTTTATAGCGTATATGTTGCACTTCTTCTTCAATGCCTTTACAAGGAGCTAAACTTATAGTGGCGACATGAATATGATGTTTCAAATAGTCGAACACTGCATACAAATCTCCTTTACGGGGACCGTTTCGGGGACCACAAAAGAATGTGGTTAAAATCCGAGCATCTGAAGCATATTTCCGAATAATATTCACTTTTTGTTTGATTTGCTCATAATCCTCCATATAGGCAGGTTCATCCCAAATATAGAAAAGTGATTCTTTTAATTTTCCTTTCTTTT
>ERZ652171.206-NODE-206-length-38083-cov-36.2631_pt1 | contig 38083 bp, 31 predicted proteins | sample MGYA00514759_ERZ652171 | MGnify/ENA metagenome assembly ERZ652171 | reverse complement strand
TAGCGCACTACGTTCGGGACGTAGGGGTCGGGCGTTCGAGTCGCCTCATTCCGACGAAAAGCGGCAGATGATTTCTATCATTTGCCGCTTTTTCATACCACTCTCCTATATAAATAATTTAGTTATTATTTTGTGTGACATGAGATTATTTATATCTTTGCAAGTGATTGGATGAAAAAGGTGGAGGGGCGATTAAGCTCCTTTTTTTGTTCTTAATAGTTAATACATGATAGATAAAAACGTTGTAGCTCGGATTGTAGAGGAATGGCTGAAAGATAAGAGCTATTTCTTGGTTGATGTAAATGTAAGTCCGGATGACAAAATTGTAGTGGAAATAGACCATGCAGAGGGCGTATGGATTGACGACTGTGTGGAGTTAAGTCGTTACATTGAGTCTAAATTAAGCCGTGAAGAAGAGGATTATGAATTGGAAGTCGGTTCCGCGGGAATCGGTCAGCCATTTAAGGTTTTGCAGCAATATCTGGCACATGTAGGCTGTGATGTGGAGGTGATGGATAAGACCGGGAAAAAATGGACCGGGGTTCTGGCTGATGCGAATGAAGAAAACTTCACAATTACAATAGAAGTTAAGATAAAGCCTGAAGGAGCCAAGCGTCCGAAGCTGGTGGAACAGAATGTAACCTTTACGTATGATGAGATAAAATACACCAAATACTTAATTAGCTTTAAATAATTATGGCCAAAAAAGAAGAAACAGTCAGCTTGATTGACACATTCTCGGAGTTTAAGGAGTTGAAGAATATTGATCGCACCACAATGGTAAGCGTGTTGGAAGAGTCATTCCGCAGTGTGATTGCGAAAATGTTCGGTACAGATGAGAATTATGATGTGATTGTAAATCCAGATAAGGGGGACTTTGAAATCTGGCGTAACCGTGAAGTTGTAGCGGATGAGGAGCTGACTAATCCGAACCTGCAGATTGCATTGTCGGAGGCTCGTAAAATAGATGCATCGTATGAAGTGGGAGAGGAAGTGACTGACGAAGTGATTTTTGAGAAATTCGGTCGTCGTGCGATTCTTAACCTCCGTCAGACATTGGCTTCGAAAATCCTGGAACTGGAAAAAGACAGTTTGTACAACAAATATATTGATAAAGTAGGTACTGTGGTTAGTGCTGAAGTTTATCAGATTTGGAAGAAAGAAATTTTACTTTTGGACGATGAAGGCAACGAACTGCTGTTGCCGAAGACAGAACAGATTCCGAGCGACTTCTATCGGAAGGGAGAGACTGCTCGTGCGGTAGTGGCTCGCGTGGATAATAAAAATAATAACCCTAAGATTATTTTGAGCCGTACTTCACCAGTTTTCTTACAGCGCTTGTTTGAACAGGAAGTTCCTGAAATTAATGATGGGCTGATTACTATTAAGAAGATTGCTCGTATCCCGGGAGAACGTGCTAAGATTGCGGTGGAATCGTATGATGAGCGTATTGATCCGGTTGGTGCCTGTGTGGGCGTGAAGGGTTCTCGTATTCATGGAATTGTACGCGAATTGCGTAATGAGAATATTGATGTGATTAATTATACGTCTAATATCCAGCTGTTTATTCAGCGTGCTTTGAGCCCTGCAAAAGTTTCATCTATTGTTATGCATGAAGATGAAAAGAAGGCTGAGGTATATTTGAAACCGGAAGAGGTATCATTAGCCATCGGTAAAGGCGGATTAAATATTAAGCTGGCCAGTATGTTAACTGAATATACGATTGATGTGTATCGTGAACTTGGAGAGGATGCTGCAGCTGATGAGGATATTTATTTGGATGAGTTTAAAGATGAAATAGATGAATGGGTCATCAATGCTATCAAGGGAATTGGAATTGATACCGCAAAAGGCGTATTGAATGCTCCTCGTGAAATGCTGATTGAAAAGGCAGACCTGGAAGAAAATACGGTGGACGATGTCCTGAGAATTTTAAAAGCGGAGTTTGAGGAATAATTTGCTTGCGTGAAAACAGATGGGAATGGTTTCCATTCTCGTCTGCTTATTTATGTGTGACTGATGTATTTTCCTGAACTCTATAAAATGTGATGAATTATGACTATAAGATTGAATAAAGTAACAAGAGATTTGAATGTCGGAATAACCACGGTGGTAGACTTTTTGCAGAAAAAAGGATATACGGTCGAGGCTAATCCAAATACCAAAATTACTGAAGAGCAGTATGCTGTACTGGTAAAGGAGTTCAGCAAAGACAAAGATTTGAAGATAGAGTCCGAGAAAATTATTCAGGAACGACAAAATAAGGAGCGCAACAAGGCATCTGTTTCTATTGAGGATATACATCCGGAGTTAAAAAAAACGGAGGTAATAGAAACAGTGGTTCCGGAAGATGTGCGACCTAAATTCAAGCCTGTAGGAAAAATAGACTTGGATAGTCTGAAGAGAAGGAAAAAACCGGCTGTGGTTGAGCCTGCTGAAGTTCCTGTAGTACAGGAAGGGCCAGCTAAGCCAGAATCTGAGAATAAGAAGCTTGAAGTGGAGAAGGTGGAAACGAAGACAGAAGAACCTGCTCTGCAGCAGCTTCAGATAGTAGAGAAAGAAGAAACGAAACAGCCGGAGATGAAGGCAGAAGAATTGAAACCAGAGCCGATGGAAGAAGGAAAAAAGCAACAGTCCGTTCAGGAGAATAAAGAAGACGAAGTGTTTAAGATTCGTCCAACAGAATTTAAGTCAAAAATAAATGTAGTAGGTCAAATTGATTTGGCTGCATTGAATCAGTCAACTCGTCCGAAAAAGAAATCAAAAGAAGAAAAGAAAAAGGAGAGAGAAGAGAAGGATAAGCAGCGTCAGGAACAGCGCAAGCAGATGAAAGATGCCATTATTAAGGAAATCCGGAAAAGTGATGACAAATCAGATAAAGGGGCATTGAATGATGAGGCTTCTAAAAAGAAAAAACGCAATAGAATAAATAAGGAGCGGGTTGATATTAGCAATGCTGCGACTAATACAGGTAATGTTTCTCGGAATGAAAAGTCCGGAAAGGGCAATCAAGCCCAAAATCAAGGTGGAAAACATAATAAGGACCGTTTTAAGAAACCTGTAGTGAAACAGGAGGTAAGTGATGAGGATGTAGCAAAACAGGTGAAGGAAACGCTTGCCCGACTGACTAATAAAGGAAAGAACAAGGCTGCCAAGTATCGTAAGGAGAAACGTGAGAATATCCAAAACCGCCAGCTGGAACAGGAAGAACTGGAACAGGAAGAAAGCAAGGTTTTGAAACTGACGGAATTCGTGACGGCCAACGAATTGGCTAACATGATGGACGTACCCGTTACGCAAGTTATCTCTACTTGTATGAGCGTGGGTATCATGGTGTCTATCAACCAGCGTTTGGATGCGGAAACTATCAATCTGGTAGCTGAAGAGTTTGGATTTAAAACAGAATATGTGAGTGCCGAAGTGGCACAGGCTGTAGAAGAAGAGGCCGATGCAGAAGAAGATTTGCAGCCGCGTGCACCGATTGTGACGGTGATGGGACATGTAGACCACGGTAAGACTTCTTTGCTGGACTACATCCGTAAGGCGAATGTGATTGCCGGTGAAGCCGGTGGTATTACCCAGCATATTGGTGCCTATAATGTGAAACTGGAAGACGGACGTCGTATCACCTTCTTGGATACGCCGGGACACGAAGCCTTTACAGCCATGCGTGCCCGTGGTGCGAAAGTGACTGACGTGGTGATCATTATCGTAGCTGCCGATGACAACGTGATGCCGCAGACTAAAGAGGCCATCAACCATGCCATGGCAGCAGGTGTACCTATCGTGTTTGCCATCAATAAGATTGATAAACCGAATGCCAATCCGGACCGAATCAAGGAAGAATTGGCTGCCATGAACTTCCTGGTGGAAGAATGGGGCGGAAAATACCAGTCACAGGATATCTCGGCAAAGAAGGGTACGGGTGTACACGAATTGCTGGAAAAAGTGTTACTGGAAGCCGAAATGCTGGATTTGAAAGCTAATCCGAACCGGAAGGCTACAGGTTCCATTATTGAATCTTCTTTGGATAAAGGACGTGGCTATGTGGCTACAGTTCTGGTTTCCAACGGAACATTGCATGTAGGTGACATTGTGCTGGCCGGAACTTCATACGGCAAGGTAAAGGCGATGTTCAACGAACGTAACCAGCGAATGAAAGAAGCCGGTCCTTCTGAACCGGTACTGATTCTGGGATTGAACGGTGCGCCGGCTGCGGGTGATACATTCCATGTACTGGATACAGAACAGGAAGCTCGTGAAATTGCCAACAAGCGTGAACAGCTGCAGCGTGAACAGGGCTTGCGTACCCAGAAGATGCTGACCCTTGACGAAGTGGGCCGCCGTCTGGCACTGGGTGACTTCCACGAACTGAATGTCATCGTGAAAGGTGACGTGGACGGTTCTGTAGAAGCCTTGAGCGATTCGTTGATTAAGTTGTCCACTGAACAGATTCAAGTAAATGTCATCCATAAGGGAGTGGGACAGATTTCCGAGTCGGATGTGTCACTGGCTGCCGCTTCCAATGCCATTATCGTAGGTTTCCAGGTTCGTCCGTCAGGAAACGCCGCGAAACTGGCTGAACAGGAAGGTGTGGATATCCGCAAGTATTCTATTATTTACGATGCGATTGAAGAAGTGAAATCGGCCATGGAAGGTATGCTGGCGCCGACTTTGAAGGAACAGGTGACTGCTACCATCGAAGTACGCGAAGTGTTCAACATCAGCAAGGTGGGTATGGTAGCCGGTGCGGTAGTAAAGACCGGAAAGGTGAAACGTACTGACAAGGCTCGTCTGATTCGCGACGGTATCGTCATCTTTACGGGTTCAATCAATGCCTTGAAACGTTTCAAGGACGATGTGAAGGAAGTGGGTACTAACTTTGAATGTGGTATCAGCCTGACGAACTGCAACGACCTGAAGGTTGGTGATGTGATTGAAACATACGAAGAAATAGAAGTAAAGCAGACATTGTAAGGACGTAGAGTCTGACCATTGTTTGGGTGCAAATAAATACATTTGTCATTCAGAGCAAAGCGAAGAATCTTGTATTCACCCATCAGATATGGGAACAAGTTCTTCGCTTTGTCTTTTTTTAATTTATAAATAATGGATGGAAACACTTGACTGGATAATTGTGGTTGTGTTGGCTTTAGGGGCTATCTCTGGTTTTCTGAAGGGTTTTTTAAAACAGTTGGCTTCTATTATAGGCTTGGTAGCTGGTTTGCTGGTTGCGCGTGCTTTATTTGCTGCAGTAGGAGAGCAGCTGGCGGTGAAGGTAGGAACATCCGTGACTTTTGGGCAGATATTGGCTTTTCTATTAATCGGTTTAGTAGTACCATTAGGTTTGTCTATTTTAGCTTCGGCTTTGACAAAAATCGTGGATATGGTCAGCTTAGGTTTTATCAACCGTTGGTTAGGAGCGGGATTGGGAACCTTCAAATATGCCTTGATGATTAGTGTTGTAATTCATTTTATTGATTTTGTAGACTCTAAAGATAACTTAATATATTCAACCACTAAAAGTGATTCTTTGTTATATTATCCGATGAAGAAATTCTCTGGAGTTTTTTATCCGGCAGTAAAGACTGTAACAGAAGAAATTATAGAAACAGATAATAATCAGATTTAATATGCAATTAGAACCCAACAAATATGTGAAGGAACTGACGCAGGAGAAGTATAAATATGGCTTCACCACGGATGTTCATACAGATATCATAGAGAAGGGACTGAATGAGGAGGTCGTACGGTTGATTTCTTCCAAGAAGGGAGAGCCCGACTGGTTGCTTGAGTTCCGCTTGAAGGCGTTCCGTTATTGGCAGACATTGGAGATGCCTACATGGGCGCATTTGAATATTCCAGAAATAGATTATCAGGCTATTTCATATTATGCAGATCCAACGAAGAAGAAAGATGGACCGAAGAGTTTGGATGAGGTGGATCCGGAATTGTTGAAAACATTTGACAAGCTGGGTATTCCTTTGGAAGAACGTATGGCGTTGAGCGGCATGGCGGTGGATGCTGTCATGGACTCTGTGTCTGTAAAGACAACCTTCAAGGAGACATTGATGGAGAAAGGTATTATCTTCTGTTCCATCAGTGAGGCAGTACGGGAACATCCGGATTTGGTGAAGAAATATCTGGGCTCAGTGGTGGGTTACCGGGATAATTTCTTTGCGGCATTGAATTCGGCGGTGTTCAGCGACGGATCATTTGTGTACATCCCGAAAGGGGTACGTTGTCCGATGGAGCTGTCCACTTATTTCCGTATCAATGCAGCCAATACGGGGCAGTTTGAACGCACACTGATTGTGGCCGACGATGACAGTTACGTGTCCTACTTGGAAGGCTGTACGGCGCCAATGCGTGACGAGAACCAGCTTCATGCCGCTATCGTGGAAATCGTGGTGCTCGACCGTGCGGAAGTAAAATATTCTACGGTGCAGAACTGGTATCCGGGTGATGCGGAAGGCAAGGGAGGCGTGTACAACTTTGTGACCAAACGAGGTAATTGCAAAGGGGTAGACAGCAAGCTGTCTTGGACGCAGGTGGAAACGGGTTCTGCCATTACGTGGAAATATCCGAGCTGTATCTTGAGCGGGGATAATTCTACGGCAGAATTTTATTCCGTGGCCGTAACCAACAACTATCAGCAGGCCGATACGGGTACCAAGATGATTCACTTGGGCAAGAATACCCGTTCTACCATTGTGAGCAAGGGTATCAGTGCAGGAAAGAGTCAGAACTCTTACCGTGGTCTGGTGCGTGTGGCCGAAAAGGCAGACAATGCCCGAAACTACAGTCAGTGTGATTCTTTGCTGCTGGGAAGTCAGTGCGGGGCGCATACTTTCCCTTATATGGATATTCATAATGAGACGGCAGTAGTGGAGCATGAGGCTACCACTTCCAAAATTTCGGAAGACCAGATTTTCTATTGTAATCAGCGAGGAATCTCTACCGAAGATGCCGTAGGACTGATTGTGAACGGTTATGCGAAGGAAGTGCTTAACAAATTGCCGATGGAGTTTGCCGTAGAGGCGCAGAAATTGCTGTCTGTATCGTTGGAAGGCAGCGTGGGATAAATATAAAATTAAAGTATTATGTTAGAGATAAAGAATTTACATGCCAGCATCAATGGCAAAGAGATATTGAAAGGAATTAACCTGACCGTAAAGTCGGGTGAGGTTCATGCGATTATGGGACCGAACGGTTCAGGAAAGAGTACGTTGAGCAATGTTCTGGTGGGACATCCGGCTTATGAAGTTACAAAAGGTTCGGTAACCTTCGACGGTAAGGATTTGTTGGCTTTGAGCCCGGCCGACCGTAGCCACGAGGGATTGTTTCTGTCCTTCCAGTATCCGGTGGAAATTCCAGGCGTAAGCATGGTAAATTTCATGCGTGCGGCTGTCAACGAACAGCGGAAATATAAAGGACTGCCGGCACTGACTGCCAGTGAGTTCTTGAAGTTGATGCGTCAAAAAAGAGAAATCGTGGAACTGGACAGCAAGCTGGCCAACCGTTCCGTGAATGAAGGTTTCTCAGGTGGAGAAAAGAAACGGAATGAGATTTTCCAAATGGCTATGCTGGAACCGAAATTGAGCATTTTGGATGAGACAGACTCTGGATTGGACATCGATGCCCTACGAATTGTGGCCGAAGGAGTGAACAAGTTGAAAACACCAGAAACCAGCTGCATCGTGATTACACATTATCAGCGTCTGCTCGACTACATCAAGCCGGATATTGTACACGTGCTTTACAAAGGCCGTATCGTGAAAACAGCTGGTCCTGAGTTGGCACTGGAACTGGAAGAAAAAGGTTACGATTGGATTAAGAAAGAACTGGGAGAATAAGCATGAAAGCAGAACAGCAATACATAGATCTTTTCACGCAGTGCGAGGCGATGATTTGTCGGCAGAGTGCGGAGGTGCTGAATGCGCCTCGTGCCAAAGCTTTCGCTGACTTTGAACAGCTGGGCTTTCCCACTCGCAAGCAGGAAAAGTATAAATACACGGAGGTGGGCAAGTATTTTGCCCCGAATTATGGACTGAACCTGAATCGGTTGGAGATTCCGGTCAATCCGTATGAAGTGTTCAAGTGTGATGTGCCCAACATGAGCACGTCGCTCTATTTTGTGGTGAACGATGCGTTTGACAAGCATGTGCATCCTTCGGCTCAGTTGCCGGAAGGGGTGTATTTCGGCAGCTTGAAAGACATGGCCGAACAGCATCCGGAGCTGGTAAAGAAATGTTACGGAAAGCTGGCAGATACCTCGAAAGATGCGTTGGCAGCCTTCAATACGATGTTTGCCCAAGATGGGGTGTGCATGTATGTGCCGAGGAACGTTGTAATGGAACGTCCGATACAGTTAGTGAATATTCTGCGGGCAGACGTGGACTTTATGGTGAACCGCCGGGTGTTGATTATCCTGGAGGAAGGGGCACAGGCCAAGTTGCTGGTATGCGACCATGCCATGGATAACGTGAACTTCCTTTCTACCCAAGTGGTGGAGGTTTTTGCAGGAGAAAATTCGGTGTTCGACCTGTATGAACTGGAAGAAACCCATAACAGTACGGTACGCTTCAGCAACCTGTATGTACATCAGGAGGCCGGCAGCAATGTGCTGTTGAACGGGATGACGCTGCACAACGGAACAACCCGCAATACGACGGAAGTTACGTTGGCCGGAAAGGGAGCGGAAATCAACTTGTGCGGAATGGCCATTGCCGATGCGAATGAGCAGGTGGATAACAATACCTTCATCGACCACAAGGTGTCTGACTGTACCAGCAATGAGTTGTTTAAATATGTGCTTGATGACCAGGCTGTAGGCGCATTTGCTGGTAAAGTGCTGGTGCGTGAAGGTGCGCAGCATACATCTTCCCAGCAGACCAACCGGAACTTGTGTGCTACCCGTGAAGCACGGATGTACACTCAACCGCAGTTGGAGATTTATGCCGATGATGTGAAATGTTCGCACGGAGCTACGGTGGGCCAGTTGGATGAGAATGCCCTGTTCTACATGCAGCAGCGAGGCATCAGTCTGAAGGAAGCCCGCCTGTTGCTGATGTTTGCATTTGTGAATGAGGTGATTGACCATATCCGCATGGATGCATTGAAAGACCGCCTGCATCTGTTGGTAGAGAAACGCTTCCGTGGTGAACTGAACAAATGTCAGGGCTGTGCCATCTGTAAATAAAGGGACAGACGAATATAATTATATTTAAGCGAGAATTTATGCAGTACGATGTCAACAAGATAAGGGAAGATTTTCCCATCCTTTCACGGACCGTGTATGGAAAACCGCTGATTTATCTGGACAACGGAGCCACGACCCAGAAACCTCGTTGTGTGGTGGAATCCATTACAGACGAATATTATTCGGTGAATGCCAACGTACATCGTGGGGTGCATTTCCTTTCCCAGCAGGCTACGAACCTGCATGAGGCTTCGCGCGAGACCGTGCGTAAGTTCATTCATGCGCGTAGCACCTCGGAGATTGTCTTTACGCGTGGAACGACCGAGAGCATCAATCTGGTGGCTTCTTCCTTTGTGGACAGCCAGATGAAAGAAGGCGACGAGGTGATTGTTTCAGTCATGGAGCATCACAGCAACATCGTTTCATGGCAGCTTCAGGCAGCCCGGAAGGGGATTGTGCTGAAAGTGATTCCGATGAACGATCGTGGTGAACTGCTGTTGGATGAATACAAGAAACTTTTTTCGGAAAAGACGAAGCTGGTTTCTGTGGCGCACGTGTCGAATGTGCTGGGTACTATTAATCCGGTGAAGGAAATCATTGAGTTTGCCCATTCACAGGGAGTTCCTGTGCTAGTGGACGGTGCACAGAGTATTCCCCACATGACAGTGGATGTGCAGGCATTGGATGCTGATTTTTATGTGTTCAGCGGACATAAGGTGTATGGTCCTACGGGCATTGGGGTGCTCTATGGAAAGGAAGCGTGGTTGGAGAAACTGCCTCCTTATCAGGGAGGAGGGGAGATGATCAAGAATGTGTCGTTTGAAAAGACGACCTTTAATGAACTTCCGTTCAAGTTTGAGGCAGGTACACCAGACTATATAGGTTCTACGGCATTGGCAAAAGCATTGGATTACGTGTCGGCCATCGGCATGGACCGTATTGCGGCCTATGAGCACGAACTGACCCAGTATGCGATGAAACGCTTGAAGGAAATCCCGGGCATGCGGATTTTTGGGGAAGCGGAGCAGAAAGGTGGCGTCATTTCATTCTTGGTGGGCGATATTCATCATTTTGATATGGGCACGTTGCTCGACCGTTTGGGAATTGCCGTACGTACCGGACATCACTGTGCGGAACCGTTGATGCATAGATTAGGCATTGAAGGTACCGTACGTGCTTCTTTCGGTCTGTATAATACAAAAGAAGAAGTAGATGTCTTGGTGGCAGGCATTCAGCGTGTGAGCCAGATGTTTGCTTGAGTGAAGAACTCTTGAATGAAAAAATAAAATCTCCCGGCTGGTTTTCTTAGAAAGGAAAATCGGTCGGGAGATTTTTTTATGTGGGTCGGTTAGCGGACAGCCATCGTAGCTTTTGCCAGCCATTCTTTTTGTTCCTGAGCCAGGAATGGAGACAATGATGCGTACACTTGCTGGTGATAGCTGTTCAACCATTCCTTCTCTTCCGGGCTGAGTAATTCCGGCAAGAGCGGCTTGAGGTCAATTGGACATAAGGTGAGCGGTTCGAATTTGTAGAATTCACCAAATTCAGTAGTCTGGTCTTTGACTATCAGCATGGTATTTTCTGTACGAACTCCGTAACGTTCGGCTTTGTATATACCCGGTTCGTTGGTTACTGTCATTCCCGGAAGGAGCAGGGCCGGCATGTAGTTCATGCGGAATTGATGAGGCCCTTCGTGTACGTTGAGGAAATGCCCTACTCCATGCCCCGTTCCGTGTCCGTAGTTCATACCTGCCTTCCAGATGAACTGACGAGCCAGCACGTCTAATTGCGTGCCGCAAGTACCGTATGGGAAGTGTGCCATGGAAAGCTGGATGAATCCTTTTAAAATCAAGGTATAGTCTTTCTTTTGGTCTTCGGTTACAGGGCCCAGGGAGATGGTGCGGGTGATATCCGTGGTTCCGTCTAAGTATTGCGCTCCGCTGTCGAGCAACAAGAATCCTTCCGGTTGCAGCGTGGTGGCTGTTTCTTCTGTCGCTTCATAATGTACGATGGCTCCGTGTGCCTGATAGCCGGCAATCGTATCGAAACTGATGCCCTTGAAATCTTTCTGGGCTGCGCGGAAAGTATATAGTTTCCGGTCGATGGTGATTTCGGTTTCTTTTCCGCTCTTCACCGCCTCTTCCAGCCAGCAAAGGAAATTCACCATGGCCACACCGTCGCGGAGCATAGCTTGGTGGAAACCGGCAATTTCGGTCTCGTTCTTGATGGCTTTCATGTATAAAACCGGGGAATCATGGAGCAGAACTTTGCTGTGACGGCTGGCTGCCTGATATAGTGCATAATTGGTAGAACCGGACAGCTGCAGGTTTTCTTCTTTATATTCTTCCAGGTCTTTGGCCACGTGGAAGTAGTCTTTGACCTGAATTTGATTTTCAGTCAGGTAGCGACGCGTCTCTGCTGTCAGCTTATCAGGATGAATATAGAGGGTGGCGGAAACAGACGTAATCAGGAGATAGCTGACGAAAACCGGGTTGCAGTGTACGTCCGTACCTCTCATGTTCAAGACCCAGGCAATTTCATCCAAGGCTGAAATCAACAGACCTTTTGCTCCATTTCCTTTCAGTACTTGTCTTATTCGTTCGATTTTATGCCCGCATGGTTCACCGCTGTATTCCAGAGGAAGAATAAAAGGAGGGTCGAGGGGTAGGGAAGGACGGTCTTTCCATAACGTATGGAACGGGTCGTCCACGGTTACCAGTTCCAGCCCATATGATTGAAGAGCCTGCTTTAGCTGCATGGCTTCGGAAATGCTGTTGACCCATCCGTCAATACCGACTTTGTCGCCTGCTTTCAATACACTTCCCAGCCATTCGGCGATGGAAGGTGTTTCCGGCAGCCGGTCTTTAAATAAGGTAAGACCGCTTCCTTGAAGTTGGTCGGCCGCTTGTAGAAAATAACGGGAATCAGTCCACAATCCGCTGCCAGAGAGGGTGATGACTGCAGTACCGGCGGAACCTGTGAATCCGGATATCCATTTTCGGCTTTCCCAATGCGCCGGCACATACTCGCCCGAATGAGGGTCAGTGCTGGGGACAATAAAGGCAGAGATTCCTTTCGTAACCATTTGTTTGCGTAAAGCATCAATTCTTTCAGCTATAAGATTCATGGTGTAAATGAATTAAATAAAAAGTATAAACCTATCAAGCAAAAATAATAAATCTGTCAGAAAGGGCCGCTTCAGTGCGTTCTTATCTTTGATTTTTGAATAAAATATACTGGAAAGTTTTGTAAATAAAGAAAGTATGTGTAATTTTGCGCCGCAAATTGACTGCGGAATAATTTAATAACAACATACTTAATTTTAAAAACATGATTGTAGTACCAGTAAAAGAAGGCGAAAACATTGAAAAAGCGCTGAAGAAATTCAAAAGAAAATTTGAAAAAACAGGTGTTGTAAAAGAACTGAGAAGCAGACAGCAGTATGACAAACCGTCTGTTTTGAAGAGACTTAAAATGGAACGTGCGATTTACGTTCAGAAAATGCATCAGAACGAAGATTAATAATTTCACGAAACACTTGAATTATTGAATTCTTTTTCATAAATTCGTTGCTGAGAATAAAAGCGATGTTTCTATGTGGAAAGATTCTTTTCTGAAGTATCTTCTTTTCGAAAGGAGCTATTCGGAGAAAACGATTATAAGTTACAGGACCGATCTGGACGAATTTGAGGAATATTTCAAAGGGGTGGATGAGGAACTTGATTTTACGAAAGTGGATGCCGATTTAATCCGTGGATGGGTACTCTCATTAATGGAAGAAGGTTGTGCAGAAACAACGGTGAATCGGAAGCTGAGCTCGCTCCGGTCATTTTATCGCTATTTGTTACGCCAAAAGGCGGTAGCGGTGGACCCGGCTGCAAAAGTGGTAGGTCCGAAGAAAAAGAAACCATTGCCGGTTTTCTTGAGGGATGAAGATATGGATTCGTTGCTTGAAGACAACGGCTTTGCGCAGACCTTTGAAGGGGTTCGTGACAGGACGATGTTGGAGGTGTTTTATTCAACAGGTATTCGTCGGGCGGAATTGATTGCTTTAAAGGATGCGGATGTGGATTTTTCTTCCTCGGTGATAAAGGTGACGGGGAAAAGAAATAAACAACGGCTGATTCCTTTTGGAACTAGGCTGAAAGAGGTGCTGGAGTCTTATCTGGCAGAAAGAAATCGTTTTTATGCAGGGGAATGTGAGGCGTTTTTTATCCGAAAGCAAGGGATACCTTTGTCTCCATCGTCTGTAAACTATATTGTGAAGCGATACCTGTCGAAGGTGGTGACCCTAAAGAAGAAAAGCCCACATGTGCTGAGGCATACTTTCGCAACCACGATGCTAAATCATCATGCAGAACTGGAAGCTGTGAAAGAGTTGCTGGGACATGAAAGCTTGACTACTACAGAGGTGTACACGCATACCACCTTTGAGGAGTTAAAACAAGTTTATGAACAAGCTCATCCTAGAGCGTAAAGAAAAGGAGGTTTTTATGGAAGTAAGAATTCAATCCATTCATTTCGATGCATCTGAAAAATTGGAGGCCTTTATTCAGAAAAAGGCTGAGAAGCTCGAGAAGTTTTGTGACAATATAAAGAAAGTAGAGGTGTCTTTGAAAGTAGTGAAACCTGAGACGGCGATGAATAAGGAAGCTGGTGTGCGTATTTTAGCACTTAATTCAGAGTTTTATGCAGAAAAAGTAAGTGATACATTCGAAGAATCAATAGACGTGTGCATGGATGCACTGTCTAAGCAACTGCTGAAAGCCAAAGAAAAACTTCAGGGAAAGTAAAAAAGTTGCGTAAAAGTTTTGTGATTAAAAAATAATATCTAACTTTGCAGCCGCTAAGTCGTGGAAAATAAAGCGGCTGCAAAGTTTTTTAAATCTCGCCTCTTTAGCTCAGTTGGCCAGAGCACGTGATTTGTAATCTCGGGGTCGTTGGTTCGAATCCGACAAGAGGCTCGAAGAAAAAGAGGTGGTGTTAACCATCTAATTTGAGAGTGGGGCAAATACCAGAGTGGCCAAATGGGGCAGACTGTAAATCTGCTGGCTTACGCCTTCGGTGGTTCGAATCCATCTTTGCCCACTTGATTTGCGGAAGTAGCTCAGTTGATAGAGCATTAGCCTTCCAAGCTGAGGGTCGCGGGTTTGAGTCCCGTCTTCCGCTCTCTTTTCTTCTTTTGCTGTTATAGCTCAGCGGTAGAGCACTTCCTTGGTAAGGAAGAGGTCCCGGGTTCAAGTCCCGGTAACAGCTCGTGAAATTGTAAAGCTGATTATTAATCAAAATAAATAAGTAAAGCTATGGCTAAAGAGAAATTTGAACGCACCAAACCGCATGTGAACATTGGTACGATTGGTCACGTTGACCACGGTAAAACAACTTTGACTGCTGCTATTACTAAAGTATTGGCAGAAAGAGGTTTCACTAAAGCTGACGAAATCAAGTCTTTCGATCAGATTGATAACGCTCCGGAAGAAAAGGAACGTGGTATTACCATCAATACTTCTCACGTAGAGTATGAAACTGCAAATCGTCACTATGCTCACGTTGACTGTCCGGGACACGCTGACTATGTAAAGAACATGGTTACTGGTGCTGCTCAGATGGATGGTGCGATCATCGTAGTTGCTGCAACTGATGGTCCGATGCCTCAGACTCGTGAACACATCCTGTTGGCTCGTCAGGTAAACGTACCGCGCTTGGTTGTATTCTTGAACAAGTGTGATATGGTTGACGATGAAGAGATGTTGGAACTGGTTGAAATGGAAATGCGTGAATTGCTGTCATTCTATGATTTCGACGGTGACAATACTCCTATCATCCGTGGTTCTGCACTGGGTGCATTGAACGGTGTGAAAGAATGGGAAGATAAGATTATCGAACTGATGGATGCAGTTGACAACTGGATTCCTCTGCCTCCGCGTGATGTAGATAAACCTTTCTTGATGCCGGTTGAAGACGTATTCTCAATCACAGGTCGTGGTACTGTAGCAACAGGACGTATCGAAGCTGGTCGCGTAAAAGTTGGTGATGAAGTTGAAATCCTGGGTCTTGGTGAAGATAAGAAATCAGTTGTAACTGGTGTTGAAATGTTCCGTAAGATTTTGGATGAAGGTGAAGCTGGTGATAACGTAGGTTTGCTGCTTCGTGGTATCGACAAGAACGAAATCAAACGTGGTATGATTCTGTGTCACCCGGGTCAGGTTAAAGCTCACTCTAAATTCAAAGCTGAGGTTTATATCTTGAAGAAAGAAGAAGGTGGTCGTCACACTCCGTTCCACAACAAATATCGTCCTCAGTTCTATCTGCGTACTATGGACTGTACAGGTGAAATTACTTTGCCGGAAGGTACAGATATGGTAATGCCGGGTGATAACGTAACAATCACTGTAGAATTGATTTACCCGGTTGCATTGAACGTAGGTCTGCGCTTCGCTATTCGTGAAGGTGGTCGTACAGTAGGTGCTGGTCAGATTACTGAACTTCTCGACTAATACAATCTCTGAATAAATATTTAATAGTTCCCGGAGTTATTCGGGAACTATTTTTACGGGAATAGCTCAGTTGGTAGAGCATCGGTCTCCAAAACCGAGTGTCGGGAGTTCGAGTCTCTCTTCCCGTGCCAAAATTAAAGGAATATGTTTAAGAAGATAACGAATTATTGTAAGGAATCTTACGACGAACTAGTCCATAAAGTATCGTGGCCTACTCGTTCAGAACTTTCTAGCAGTGCAGTGGTTGTTTTAACTGCTTCCCTCCTCATTGCACTCGTCGTTTTTCTAATGGATTCTGCCTTCCAGTTCATCATGGAAGATGTTATCTATCCGCACTAATAAACAGTAAAAAGAATGTCTGAGATTGAAAAGAAATGGTACGTATTGCGTGCCGTAAGTGGAAAAGAAAGCAAGGTAAAAGAATATCTTGATGCGGACATCAAGCACGGTAACCTTGGCGATTATGTGTCTCAGGTGTTGATTCCTACCGAAAAAACATATCAGGTGCGCAATGGTAAGAAAATCGTAAAAGAGAGAACTTACCTTCCTGGTTATGTGCTGGTGGAAGCTGCTTTGGTCGGTGAGGTGGCTCATCATTTGAGAAATACCCCGAACGTAATCGGTTTCCTAGGAGGAATGGATCATCCAGTTCCTCTAAGACAGTCGGAAGTGAATCGTATTCTGGGTACGGTGGATGAACTTCAAGAGGGTGGTGAGGATTTGAATATCCCTTACACCGTTGGAGAAACAGTGAAAGTTAGCGTGGGACCGTTCAGCGGATTCAGTGGACTCATTGAAGAAGTGAATGCGGAAAAACGTAAACTGAAAGTAATGGTCAAAATATTCGGACGGAAGACCCCGTTGGAATTAGGCTTTACGGATGTGGAAAAGGAATAATGCATTTTGTTACGTGCAGTTATTCTATTCGTTAAATACTTATATAAAAATTACAAAAGAAAATGGCTAAAGAAGTTGCTGGACTAATCAAATTACAGATTAAAGGAGGCGCTGCAAATCCATCACCTCCCGTTGGACCTGCTTTGGGTTCTAAGGGTATTAATATCATGGAATTTTGCAAGCAATTCAATGCCAGAACCCAGGACAAAGCAGGTAAGATTTTACCTGTAATCATTACCTACTACGCAGATAAGTCTTTTGATTTTGTTATCAAGACTCCTCCCGTAGCTATTCAATTGCTTGAATTGGCTAAGATTAAGAGTGGTTCTGCTGAGCCTAACCGTAAGAAGGTTGCCGAAATTACTTGGGAACAAGTTCGTACGATTGCTCAGGACAAAATGGTTGACTTGAACTGCTTCACTATCGAGTCTGCTATGACTATGGTAGCTGGTACAGCTAGAAGTATGGGTATCGCTGTAAAAGGGGAATTCCCGGGTAATAACTAATAAACTTCAATTATAATGGGTAAACTGACAAAAAATCAAAAGTTGGCTGCAGAAAAAATTGAAGCAGGGAAAGCATACTCACTGAAAGAAGCTGCACAGTTAGTTAAAGATATTACTTTTTCTAAGTTTGATGCTTCATTAGATATTGACGTACGTTTAGGTGTAGACCCTCGTAAGGCTAACCAGATGGTAAGAGGTGTGGTATCTCTTCCTCATGGTACAGGTAAGCAGGTACGTGTGCTTGTTCTGTGTACACCGGATGCTGAAGCTGCTGCAAAAGAAGCTGGTGCTGACTATGTTGGTCTTGATGAATATATTGAAAAGATCAAAGGTGGATGGACTGATATTGATGTAATCATCACTATGCCGTCTATCATGGGTAAGATTGGTGCGCTGGGTCGTGTGCTCGGTCCTCGTGGATTGATGCCGAACCCAAAGAGCGGTACTGTAACTATGGATGTAGCTAAAGCTGTTAAGGAAGTTAAGCAAGGTAAGATTGACTTTAAGGTTGATAAGAGCGGTATCGTTCATACTTCAATTGGCAAGGTTTCTTTCACTGCAGATCAGATTCGTGATAATGCGAAAGAATTTATCGCTACTATCATTAAATTGAAACCAAGTTCAGCTAAGGGTACTTATATTAAGAGTATTTATCTTTCAAGTACTATGAGTAAGGGTATCAAGATTGATCCCAAAACTGTAGAAGAAAACTAATAATAAGGAGGAATCATGAGAAAGGAAGATAAAGGCGTTATTATTGGTCAGTTGGCTGAAACCGTTAAGCAATACGGACATTTCTATTTGGTTGACACAACTGCTATGGATGCAGCTAAGACAAGTGAACTGAGAAGAAAATGTTTCAAAGCAGGTATTAAGCTGGTTGTTGTGAAGAATTCTTTGCTTCACAAAGCTCTGATGAGCATGGAAGGTGTTGATTTCTCTCCGTTGTTCGATTCTTTAAAAGGTACAACTTCAGTAATGTTTAGCGAAGTAGCTAACGCTCCTGCAAAGTTGTTGAAAGAATACAAAGAGGAAATTCCTGCATTGAAAGCAGCTTATGCTGAAGAAGGTTTCTATGTAGGTGCTAATCAACTGGATGCTCTTTGCAACATTAAGAGTAAGAATGAAGTTATTGCTGATATTATTGCATTGCTGCAATCACCGGCGAAAAATGTTATTTCTGCTCTTCAATCAGGTGGTAACACCATTCATGGAGTTCTTAAGACTCTGGGCGAACGTGCCGAATAATCAATTTTATAATCAATTAGTAACAAACAATTAAAATCATACAAAAATGGCAGATTTGAAAGCTTTTGCAGAACAATTAGTTAACTTGACAGTAAAAGAAGTTAATGAACTTGCAACTATCCTTAAAGAAGAATATGGTATTGAACCTGCTGCTGCAGCTGTAGCTGTTGCTGCTGGTCCTGCTGCTGCTGGTGCAGCTGCTGCTGAAGAAAAAACTTCATTCGATGTAGTTTTGAAGAGCGCAGGTGCTGCTAAATTGCAGGTTGTTAAGGCAGTGAAAGAAGCTTGTGGTCTTGGCTTGAAAGAAGCAAAAGACTTGGTTGACGGTGCTCCTAGCACAGTAAAAGAAGGTTTGGCTAAAGACGAAGCTGAATCTTTGAAGAAAACTTTGGAAGAAGCTGGAGCTGAAGTTGAACTTAAATAAGATTATCCTGTAAATCAGGTAGTTCGGTTAAGAGTCCTCTGTAAAGAGGATTCTTAACCTTTTTGCGTCTATATTAAGTTCACTAGGTTTCAATTGTCGGAACTGTGAGAGTTCCCCGACTGTAATTATCCTAGTTTTTACATTTTAAACTCCATACAGATGTCTTCAGAAACTCAAAATCAACGAATTAATTTTGCTTCTATCAAGAATCCGATGCAGTATCCGGATTTTCTGGAAGTACAGTTGAAGTCATTTCAGGACTTCTTACAATTAGATACCCCACCCGAAAAGCGAAAGAACGACGGCTTGTATAAGGTATTTGCGGAAAATTTCCCGATTGCAGATACACGTAACAACTTCGTGCTCGAGTTCCTTGACTACTATATCGATCCGCCTCACTATACCATCGACGACTGTCTGGAACGTGGATTGACTTATAGTGTTCCCTTGAAAGCCAAACTGAAGCTTTATTGTACCGACCCCGATCACGAAGATTTTGATACAGTGATTCAGGATGTGTATTTGGGTCCTATCCCTTATATGACTCCGAAAGGTACTTTCGTCATTAACGGTGCAGAGCGTGTAGTAGTGTCTCAGCTCCATCGTTCACCGGGTGTATTCTTTGGACAAAGCATCCATGCGAATGGAACAAAATTGTATTCTGCCCGAATCATCCCATTCAAAGGATCTTGGATTGAGTTCGCTACGGATATCAACAATGTGATGTATGCGTACATCGATCGTAAGAAAAAGCTTCCGGTAACTACGTTGTTGAGAGCTGTAGGATTTGAAAATGATAAGGACATCCTTGAAATTTTCAATTTGGCTGAGGATGTAAAGGTCAATAAGACGAACCTGAAGAAAATCATCGGACGTAAACTGGCTGCCCGTGTATTGAAGACATGGACAGAGGATTTTGTAGATGAAGATACTGGTGAAGTAGTTTCTATTGAACGTAACGAGGTGGTTATCGACCGTGAAACGGTTATTGAACCGGAACACATTGACTTGATTCTTGAATCAGGTGTACAGAATATCCTCGTTCACAATGAAGAGGCTAATGCTTCTGACTATTCAATTATTTTCAACACTTTGCAGAAAGACCCAAGTAACTCAGAAAAAGAAGCAGTGTTGTACATCTATCGTCAGTTGCGTAATGCAGATCCTGCAGATGATGCAAGCGCGCGTGAGGTAATCAATAATCTGTTCTTCTCTGAAAAACGTTACGACTTGGGTGATGTGGGTCGTTACCGGATCAACAAGAAGTTGAACCTGGATACTCCGATGGATGTCAGAGTGTTGACAAAACAAGATATTATCGAGATTATCAAATATCTCATTGAGTTGATTAACTCAAAGGCAGACGTGGATGATATTGACCACTTGAGCAACCGTCGTGTTCGTACGGTAGGTGAGCAGTTGTCAAATCAGTTCGCTATTGGTCTGGCTCGTATGTCTCGTACGATTCGTGAACGTATGAATGTACGTGACAACGAAGTGTTCACTCCGATTGACTTGATCAATGCGAAGACAATTTCGTCTGTCATCAACTCATTCTTCGGTACCAACGCCTTGTCACAGTTCATGGACCAGACGAACCCGCTGGCTGAAATTACACACAAACGCCGTTTGTCTGCCCTGGGTCCTGGTGGTTTGTCACGTGATCGTGCCGGTTTCGAGGTGCGAGACGTACACTACACTCACTATGGTCGTCTGTGTCCGATTGAAACTCCTGAAGGTCCGAACATCGGTTTGATTTCTTCTTTGTGTGTCTATGCAAAGATCAATGAACTGGGATTCATTGTGACTCCTTACCGTAAGGTGCAGAACGGAGTGGTAGATTTGTCAAATGAAGGTATTGAATATCTTTCTGCAGAGGAAGAAGAAGATAAGATTATTGCACAGGGTAATGCGCCGTTGAATGATGACGGTACATTCATCCGTGATAAAGTAAAAGCTCGCCGCGACGCCGATTATCCGGTAGTTACACCTGATCAGGTAGAGTTGATGGACGTAGCTCCTCAGCAGATTGCTTCTATCGCCGCTTCTTTGATTCCGTTCTTGGAACACGATGACGCGAACCGTGCATTGATGGGTTCTAACATGATGCGCCAGGCAGTTCCTTTGTTGAAGACAGAAGCTCCGATTGTTGGTACAGGTATTGAAAAACAGTTGTGTGAAGATTCACGTACGCAGATTGCCGCAGAAGGTGACGGTGTGGTTGACTTCGTAGATGCAACGACTATTCGTATTCTGTATGACCGTACGGAAGATGAAGAATTCGTAAGCTTCGAACCTGCATTGAAGGAATATCGTATTCCGAAATTCCGCAAGACCAACCAGAGCATGACCATCGATTTGCGTCCGATTTGTAACAAGGGACAGCGCGTGAAGAAGGGAGATATCCTGACTGAAGGTTACTCTACTGCCAACGGTGAATTGGCTTTGGGTAAGAACTTGCTGGTGGCTTACATGCCGTGGAAGGGTTACAATTACGAGGATGCCATCGTATTGAACGAACGTGTGGTACGTGAGGATATCCTGACTTCTGTACATGTGGATGAATATATCCTGGAAGTACGTGAAACTAAACGTGGTATGGAAGAACTGACTTCTGATATTCCGAATGTCAGTGAAGAAGCTACCAAGGATTTGGATGAAAACGGTATCGTACGTGTCGGTGCTCGTATCGAACCGGGTGACATCCTGATTGGTAAGATTACTCCGAAGGGTGAATCAGATCCTTCTCCGGAAGAAAAACTGTTGCGCGCCATCTTTGGTGACAAGGCTGGTGACGTGAAGGATGCTTCTCTGAAGGCTTCTCCATCACTGCGTGGTGTAGTTATCGGTAAGAAATTGTATTCACGTGTGATTAAGACACGTAGTGAAAAGAATGCAGACAAGGCAATCTTGCCGAAACTGAATGAAGAATTTGAAGAAAAAGCTGCGGCTCTAAAGGCAATCCTGATTGACAAGTTGTTGGTTTTGACAGCTGACAAGGTTTCTCAGGGCGTAAAAGATTATCTGGGAACAGAAGTCATTGCCAAGGGAGCCAAGTTTACTAAATATGATTTGGAGTCATTGGATTACACTATCATCCAGTTGAGTAAATGGACTGCAGATGCTCACAAGAATGATATGATCCGTGACCTTATCATGAATTATTTGAAGAAATACAAGGAGCTGGATGCTGAACTGAAGCGTAAGAAGTTTGCATTGACAATCGGTGACGAACTGCCTTCAGGTATTATTCAGATGGCTAAAGTTTACATTGCCAAGAAGCGTAAGATTGGTGTCGGTGATAAGATGGCTGGTCGTCACGGTAACAAGGGTATCGTTTCACGCGTAGTACGTCAGGAAGACATGCCGTTCTTGGCTGATGGTACTCCGGTAGATATCGTATTGAATCCGTTGGGTGTGCCTTCTCGTATGAACATCGGTCAGATTTTTGAAGCTGTATTGGGACGTGCTGGAAAAGAATTGGGCGTGAAGTTTGCTACTCCGATTTTTGATGGTGCTACATTGGACGATTTGGATAAATGGACTGACAAAGCCGGATTGCCACGTTATTGCAAGACTTATTTGTATGATGGTGGTACAGGTGAACAGTTCGACCAGCCTGCAACTGTCGGTGTGACTTACATGTTGAAATTGGGTCACATGGTTGAAGACAAGATGCATGCTCGTTCTATCGGTCCGTACTCTCTGATTACTCAGCAGCCACTTGGTGGTAAGGCACAGTTCGGTGGTCAGCGTTTCGGAGAAATGGAGGTTTGGGCTATCGAAGCCTTCGGTGCAGCTCATGTGCTTCAGGAAATTTTGACAATCAAGTCAGATGACGTGGTTGGACGTTCTAAAGCATACGAAGCAATTGTGAAGGGTGAACCGATGCCTACGCCGGGTATTCCTGAATCTCTCAACGTATTGTTACACGAACTTAGAGGTTTGTGCTTGAGCATTACGCTGGAATAACTTTTTCAACTGAAGAATGGGGTATCGACTCCCATTCTTCCTGATTAAATTCTTCATTATCATAAAATAGAAAGTATGGCTTTTAGAAAAGATACTAAGATAAAAAGTAATTTCTCAAAGATTACGATCGGTCTTGCATCACCCGAAGAGATTCTGGAAAATTCTTATGGTGAGGTATTGAAACCGGAAACCATCAACTACCGTACTTATAAACCGGAACGTGACGGTTTGTTCTGTGAACGTATCTTCGGTCCGGTTAAGGACTATGAGTGCCATTGTGGTAAGTACAAACGTATTCGCTACAAAGGTATTGTCTGCGACCGATGCGGTGTGGAAGTAACGGAAAAGAAAGTACGTCGTGAACGTAGCGGACATATCCAATTGGTAGTGCCGGTGGCTCACATCTGGTATTTCCGTTCTTTACCGAACAAGATTGGTTATCTGTTGGGCTTGCCGACCAAGAAACTGGATGCAATTATTTACTACGAACGCTACGTCGTTATCCAGCCGGGTGTGAAGGCTGAAGACGGAGTGAGCAAATACGACTTGTTGTCTGAAGAAGAATATTTGGATATCATGGATACACTTCCAAAGGACAACCAGTATTTGGAAGACAGCGACCCGAACAAGTTCATTGCCAAGATGGGTGCGGAAGCTATCTACGACTTGTTGGTAGGACTGGACTTGGATGCATTGTCATACGAATTGCGTCACAAGGCAAACAGCGATTCTTCTCAGCAGCGTAAGAACGAGGCTTTGAAACGTTTGCAGGTAGTGGAATCTTTCCGTGCTTCACGTGGTCGCAACAAACCGGAATGGATGATTGTACGTATCGTGCCGGTTATCCCGCCCGAACTTCGTCCGTTGGTTCCGCTGGATGGTGGACGTTTCGCCACTTCCGACTTGAACGATTTGTATCGTCGTGTGATTATCCGTAACAACCGTTTGAAACGACTGATTGAAATCAAGGCTCCGGAAGTAATCTTGCGTAATGAAAAACGTATGCTTCAGGAAGCTGTCGATTCATTGTTCGATAACTCTCGTAAGTCGAGTGCAGTGAAGACCGATGCCAACCGTCCGTTGAAATCTTTGTCAGACAGCTTGAAAGGTAAGCAAGGACGTTTCCGTCAGAACTTGTTGGGTAAACGTGTCGACTATTCAGCCCGTTCCGTAATCGTCGTAGGTCCGGAACTGAAGATGGGTGAATGCGGTATTCCGAAACTGATGGCTGCCGAATTGTACAAGCCGTTCATCATCCGCAAGCTGATTGAACGTGGTATCGTGAAGACCGTAAAATCTGCAAAGAAGATTGTAGACCGTAAGGAATCCGTTATCTGGGATATTCTGGAACATGTAATGAAAGGTCATCCGGTATTGTTGAACCGTGCCCCGACATTGCACCGTCTGGGTATTCAGGCCTTCCAGCCGAAGATGATCGAAGGAAAAGCTATCCAGTTGCACCCGTTGGCTTGTACCGCGTTCAACGCCGACTTCGATGGTGACCAGATGGCCGTACACTTGCCGCTGAGCAATGAGGCTGTATTGGAAGCTCAGATGCTGATGTTGCAGTCACACAATATTCTGAACCCGGCTAACGGTGCGCCTATCACCGTGCCTGCACAGGATATGGTTCTGGGATTGTATTACATTACCAAACTGCGTAAGGGTGCCAAGGGTGAAGGTTTGATTTTCTACGGACCGGAAGAGGCTATGATTGCTTACAACGAAGGAAAAGTGGATATTCACGCCATCATCAGTGTGGTTGCCAATGACTTGGATGAGAACGGCAACATCGTAAAGAAGATGATCAAGGAAACCTCTGTAGGTCGTGTGATTGTCAACGAACTGGTTCCAGATGAATGTGGTTATTTGAATACCATTATTTCCAAGAAGTCTTTGCGCGACATCATCAGCAACGTAATCAAGGCTGTGGGTGTGGCTCGTGCTTGCGAATTCCTGGATGGAATCAAGAACTTGGGTTACAAGAAAGCATTCGAAGGTGGTCTGTCATTCAACTTGGGCGATATCATTATCCCGAAGGAGAAAGAGGAACTGGTAAAACGTGGTAACGAAGAAATCGAACAGATCATGATGAACTATAACATGGGATTCATCACCGATAATGAACGTTACAACCAGGTAATTGATACTTGGACACACGTAAACAGTGACTTGTCAGACATTCTATATAAAACAATTAAGAACGACGACCAGGGATTCAACTCTGTATTCATGATGCTGGATTCCGGAGCCCGTGGTTCTAAGGAACAGATTCGTCAGTTGTCTGGTATGCGTGGTTTGATGGCCAAGCCGCAGAAAGCCGGTGCCGAAGGTGCTCAGATTATTGAAAACCCGATTCTTTCTAACTTTAAGGAAGGTCTTTCGGTGTTGGAGTACTTTATCTCAACCCACGGTGCTCGTAAGGGTCTTGCCGATACCGCGTTGAAGACAGCCGATGCAGGATACCTGACTCGTCGTTTGGTAGACGTTTCTCATGACGTCATCATCAACGAAGAAGATTGTGGTACATTGCGTGGTTTGGTTTGTACCGCGTTGAAGAACAACGATGAAGTAATCGCTACGTTGTACGAGCGTATCTTGGGCCGTGTATCCGTACACGATATCATCCACCCGACTACTGGCAAGCTGATTGTAGCTGCCGGTGAAGAAATCACGGAGGACATTGCTGAAGAAATCGAAAACTCTCCGATTGAAAGCGTAGAAATCCGTTCCGTATTGACTTGTGAGTCTAAGAAGGGTGTATGTGCGAAATGTTACGGACGTAACTTGGCTACCAGCCGTATGGTTCAGAAAGGTGAGGCTGTCGGCGTAATCGCTGCACAGTCAATCGGTGAACCGGGTACTCAGTTGACTCTGCGTACATTCCACGCCGGAGGTATCGCCGGTAACATGGCAGCCAATGCAAGTATCGTAGCAAAGAACGATGCACGTCTGGAATTCGAAGAATTGCGTACAGTAGATGCTGTAGAAGAAACTGGTGAACCAGTGAAGATTGTCGTAGGCCGTTTGGCAGAAGTGCGTTTCGTGGATGTCAATACCGGCATCATACTGTCTACACACAACGTACCTTACGGTTCTAAGTTGTATGCTTCAGACGGTGAAGTCGTAGAAAAGGGCAAGCTGATTGCGAAGTGGGACCCGTTCAACGCCGTTATCGTAACAGAAGCTGCCGGTAAGATTGACTTTGAATCAGTGATTGAAAATGTGACTTACAAGGTAGAATCTGATGAGGCTACAGGCTTGCGTGAAATCATCATTACAGAGTCTAAGGATAAGACTAAGATTCCGTCATTACATATTTTGGATGAAAATGGTGGAATCATCCGTACATACAACTTGCCGGTAGGTGGTCACGTAGTGGTCGAAGATAAACAGACCGTGAAGTCGGGTGATATTTTGGTGAAGATTCCGCGTGCCGTTGGTAAAGCAGGTGATATCACCGGTGGTCTTCCGCGAGTAACTGAGCTGTTCGAAGCCCGTAACCCGTCTAACCCTGCAGTCGTATCTGAAATCGACGGTGAGGTAACAATGGGTAAGATCAAACGTGGTAACCGTGAAATCATCGTGACTTCCAAGACAGGCGATGTACGTAAGTACTTGGTTGCATTGTCCAAGCAGATTCTGGTTCAGGAAAACGACTACGTACGTGCCGGAACCCCGTTGTCGGATGGTGCCATCACTCCTGCCGATATCCTGGCCATCAAAGGTCCTACAGCCGTTCAGGAATATATCGTAAATGAAATTCAGGACGTGTACCGTCTGCAGGGTGTGAAGATCAACGATAAGCACTTCGAAATCATCGTTCGTCAGATGATGCGTAAGGTACAGATTGACGAGCCGGGTGATACCCGCTTCCTGGAACAGCAGGTAGTTGACCGCATTGAATTCAATGAAGAAAACGACCGTATCTGGGGCAAGAAAGTGGTAGTAGATGCTGGTGACTCTCAGAACCTGCAACCGGGACAGATTGTCACAGCCCGCAAGCTCCGCGATGAAAACAGTATGTTGAAGCGTCGTGACCTGAAGCTGGTGGAAGTACGTGATGCAGTGCCTGCTACTTCTACTCAGATTCTGCAGGGTATCACACGTGCCGCATTGCAGACTTCAAGCTTCATGTCGGCTGCTTCCTTCCAGGAAACAACGAAGGTATTGAACGAAGCTGCTATCAACGGTAAGGTGGACAAGCTGGAAGGTATGAAGGAGAACGTAATTTGCGGTCACCTGATTCCGGCTGGTACTGGTCAGCGTGAGTTTGAAAAGATTGTGGTAGGTTCTAAAGAAGAATACGACCGCATCTTGGCGAACAAGAAGAACGTGTTGGACTATAGCGAAGTTGAATAACTCAACCGAATATAAAAAGAAAAGCCGTCTCGTTTGAGGCGGCTTTTTTTATGCTTGTCATGCTGCGTCAGCAGTTTCGTTTCCTTTTCCAGAAGAGCCGGATAAAACGCCCTCCGGTGGCAATGAGTGCCAGAGAGAGTCCGGTATAGAATACGGCGATGAAACTTTCCGGCAACAAATGTGCCTTGCGGATGGTGACGCCCATCCCAATCATGAATGCCATGACAATCCACCCCTTCACATCAAAGAAAGAGAAGGGACAATGCCTTTCCCGCTTTCCCGAAGTGATACGTTGCGTATGCTTGCGGTAGAGCTTGTGGAAAACCATGCAGAAGAACAGTAGGAACACCAGACTGGCCTCACAGACCTTCAGGAGCCAGTAGTGCGTATCCGTAATCCAGCAGGAGACGCCAATTTGCAGAATATTGAGGCCCGCCACCAGCCACACAACGCCAGCCGTCAGCAACAGGGTATTGGAAGAAACTCCGTACTTCATCTTAGCTTAGAACCATTTGATTTTCCGGAAAATGACGAATGCGGCTGCCGACAAGAGAATCGAGAAGCAGACAATCAGGGCAAACGCATGGGGCAAGCCTTCGATGTGAATATCCACGTTCATACCGTAGAAACTGGCAATCAGCGTAGGCACCATCAGGATGATGGAGAGACTGGTCATGCGTTTCATGATGGTGTTCACGTTGTTGGAGATAATGGACGCGAAGGCATCCATCGTACCCGTAAGGATGTCACTGTAGATGTTCACCTGGTTGTGAGCCTGTTTCAGTTCGATGAGCACGTCATCGGTCAGTTCCGCGTTCTGGTAATCCTGTTCATTGAAAATATTCTGCAGCTTACCTATCATGACCTCATTGCCACGGATGGACGTGTTGAAGTACACCAGACTCTTCTGCAGGTTCATCAACCGGAGCAAGTCCTCGTTACGGATACTCCGCTCCAGTTCCTTTTCCGCACAGTTCACCTCATTGTTAATCTGTTTCAGGTATTTCAGGAACCACACGGCCGAAGAGTAAATCAGCCGCAGAATCAGTTCGTATTTGTTGGGCACGTTGATGCCCTTGCGCTGCGTATGTTCAATGAAGTCGGGCAGCATCTCCGTAGAGTAGTAGCACACTGAAATCACCAGTTCATTGTTCGTGATGATGCCGATGGGCACCGTGACATACGGCACCTTCGAATCGGGCGTCTGCATGGGGATACGCAAGATGGTCAGCAGCCAGTTGCCTTCCGTATCCGTACGCGGCCTTTCGTCCGTATCGGCGATATCGTTCAAGAAAGATCGGGGAACTTTCAATTCATCTTGCAGGAAGCGGAAATCCGACTCATCGGGACACTCCACATTAATCCAGCAGTTGGGCTGCCAGTTCGTTTTTTCTACGAAACCTGCTTCACAAAAAAGATACTTTCTCATGTTTCTGCTCCTTTCCTTCGTTTTAAGCCCGGAGGAGCATCTTCAGAGTAAGGTACAATCTACTCACGGCACTCCTTCAGGAAGTGGTTAAAATAATGATAATACGTTCGCGAGTAAGAATCGTCCATATCGTTTCGTTTTAGGGTATAAAAAAAGTTCGTTTTTAGCAAACGAACTCTCAAGCTCTTCAGGTTGGACTTGAACCAACGACCCTCTGATTAACAGTCAGATGCTCTAACCGACTGAGCTACTGAAGAAGGTTTTTTCCTTAATTGCGCTGCAAAGGTAGTAGGATATTTTGAATTATGCAATATCTTTGCAAAAAAAATAAAGCAAAATGGATAAAATATTAGGAATGGGCAATGCATTGGTAGATGTATTGGTGAAAATTGATGACGATTCTTTATTGGAGAAGTTGCATCTGCCCAAAGGAAGCATGCAGTTGATACAGGAAGATACGCTGGCCGAGATACGTAAATCCACTGCCGGCATGAAGATACACCGGGCCACGGGCGGTTCGGCCAGCAACACGGTAAGTGCCTTGGCTGCCCTGGGGGCCACTCCCGGATTTATCGGGAAAATCGGAAAGGACGAGACCGGGCAGTTCTTCGACGACACCCTCCGGCAGCGGGGAGTGAAAACCGCGCTGAAAACCTGCGACCTGCCTTCCGGCATTGCCTCCACGTTCATCTCGCCCGACGGGGAACGCACGTTCGGCACCTATCTGGGAGCAGCTGCCACCTTGCATGCCGAGGATTTGTCGCGCGATATGTTTACCGGTTATGATTATCTCTATATCGAAGGCTATTTGCTGCAAGACCACGACCTGATGTTGCGGGCCATGCAGCTGGCCAAGGAAGAAGGTCTTCAGGTATGTCTCGACATGGCCAGCTATAATGTGGTGGAAGCCGAGCGCGACTTCTTCGACCATCTGATTGTGAAATACGTAGACATCGTGTTTGCCAATGAGAGCGAGGCACGGGCCTATACAGGCAAGGAACCCCACGAAGCCTTGGAAGAAATCGCCTCCAAGTGCAGCATTGCCGTGGTGAAGACCGGAAAAGAAGGCTCTCTCGTGAAGAAAGGTACCGAAGTCATCCAGCTACTGTCGTGTCCGATTGAGGGCGTGGTGGATACCACGGGTGCCGGCGATTTCTATGCCGCCGGTTTCATGTACGGCCTGACCTGCGGCTATTCGCTGGAAAAATGCGTGCAAATCAGCACCATCCTGGCCACGGCCGTGATTCAGGAGGTAGGCACCACCCTGCCCGGAAAGAAATGGGACGAAATTAAGTTAAATATTGACGCACTTCTGCAAGTCTGACCGGAATAATGTGTTTATTTGCAGGAAGAAATAAATTGAAAACAAACGACGTATGAATGCAAGAAAAATGCTGGCCGGAGCCTTCATTGTGATGCTGGGCATGGGGATGACCAGTTTCAAGGAAGACGACCGCAATTTTCAGATATCGAAAAATCTGGACATTTTCAACTCCATTTTCAAGGAACTGGACATGTTCTATGTCGATACCGTGAATGCCGAGAAAATGATTCAGACCGGGGTGGAAGGCATGCTTTCGCTGACCGACCCCTATACGGAATACTATCCTGAAGAAGAGGTGAGCAGCCTCAAGGAGATGACGACCGGGAAATACGGGGGCATCGGAGCAGCCATCCGCTACTATGAAGCCAAAGACCGCATCGCGGTGGTAGAGCCTACCGAGGGTATGCCGGCAGCTGAGGCTGGCGTGAAGGCGGGCGACATCATCCTCTCGGTGGGAGGAAAGGAGATGGTGCGCGGCAACATGAAGCCCCAGGAGTTTTCTTCGAAAGTGAGCGAAGCCCTGCGTGGAGAGCCGGGCACCTCGTTCGTGCTGAAAGTGCTGCGCCCGTTGAAGAACGACAGCACGGTGATGGAATTCAAGCTCACCCGTAAGAACATCCGTACCAATCCCGTGCCCTATTACGGCATGGTGAAAGACAGCATCGGCTATCTGGCCCTGTCCAGCTTCACCGAAAATTCTGCCAAGGACTTCAAGAAAGCCTTCATCGAACTGAAACAGAAAGGCGCCAAGTCGCTGATTATCGACCTGCGCGACAACGGAGGAGGTTCCTTGTCGGAAGCGGTAGACATCGTCAATCTTTACGTGCCGAAGGGACAGGAGATTGTGGTGACCAAAGGCAAGCTGCGTCAGGCACAGGGTTCCTACAAGACCCAGAACGAGCCGGTCGACACCCAGATTCCGCTGGCCATCCTGGTGAACGGTTCCACGGCTTCGGCTTCTGAAATCGTGAGCGGTTCGTTGCAGGATTTGGACCGTGCGGTGATTATCGGTACGCGCACCTTCGGAAAAGGACTGGTACAGACCATCCGTCCGTTGCCCTACAACGGTACGCTGAAAGTGACTACCTCCAAATATTATATTCCCAGCGGACGTTGCATCCAGGCCATCGACTATGCCAAGAAGAACGCCGATGGTTCCGTAGCCCGTACGCCCGACAGTCTGACCACCGTATTCCACACTGCCGCCGGACGTGAGGTACGCGACGGGGGAGGTATCCGTCCCGACATCGAAGTGAAGGGCGACAAGATTCCGAACATCGTATTCTATCTGATGAACGACGACCTGATTTTCGATTACGCCACCCAATATTGCTGGGATCATCCCACACTGGCTTCGGTAGACGAGTTCAAGTTGACCGATGCCGACTATGAGGCGTTCAAGAAACTGGTGAAGTCGCGTAATTTCACCTACGACCGCCAGAGCGAAAAGCTGTTGAAGAGCCTGAAGGAAGTGGCCGAGTTCGAGGGCTATATGACCGAAGCATCCGAAGAGTTCAAGGCCCTGGAGAAGAAACTCAACCACAACCTGGACCGCGATCTGGACTATTTCGCCAAACCGATTAAGGAATATCTTTCACAGGAAATCGTGACCCGCTATTTCTACCAGCGTGGAGCCGTGATGGAACGGTTGAAAGACGATACCGACTTGGAGAAAGCCATCGAAGTATTGCAGAATCCCGTCCGTTACCGGGAGATTCTTTCGGCACCGGTAAAGACAGACGAACCGGCCAAGAAGGAAGAACCGAAGAAATAAGGCCTTAGAAGGGCTTCTGGAGGGCCTTCAGACAAGGCCCGGAAAACGCTTCGACGTTTTATTTCAAACGCTTCGACGTTTGGAGTAAAACGCAAAGGCGTTTTAGTTGAAACGCTTCGGCGTTTTGGAGAAAACGTAAAGGCGTTTTAGTTGAAACGCTTCGGCGTTTTGAAAGCAATCGGATAAACTCAGTGATTGACCATAAGTATAAGCCCTGTACCTCTTTTGGTGACAATCTCTATATGAGGGTCTTCCGCAAACAGCTTTCTTAATTTGGTGATGAACACATCGAGGCTGCGTGAGGCAAAATAATCCTTGTCAGTATTCCAGAAACGGCCCAAAATGGTCTCTCTTGTTACCACATCACCTTTATTTTGCGCGAGCAACTGTAAAATCTGAGCTTCTCTTACGGTAAGATCTGTTTTATCGCCCGATTCGTGATTATAGAGTGTGGCATGTTCGGCATCCAGCGTATAATGGCCGAACTTGCACAATCCTTCTTCGTTGCGGGTCTTACTTCCTTCCTTCATTTTCAGGATGGCGTGCAGATGTGCATCCAGTTCATCGGGGATGAACGGTTTCTTCACGTAATTGTTGACGCCGATATCATATCCTTTTCTGACATCCTTGGGAGAGGTAAGTGCGGAAGCAAAAAGAATGGGGGTATCCACGTCGGTTGCCCGTATGCGCCGCACCATTTCAAAGCCATCCATCACTGGCATATCAATGTCGGAGATGATGATGTCGGGGCGATGTGCCTTCCAGGCTTCCAATCCCTCTTCCCCATTACAAGCGGTAATCACCTCATATCCCCCGATGATGTCCTGGAGGCCGGACTGTACGATGTATGACAGATTCTTGTCGTCTTCTACCAATAACAGTTTTATCATTGTTTTTGCAATTATGAAACAAATGTATGGAAATATGTGGAATATACGGCATCTCAGAAACAGATTTTGTGTATATCGTCAGTCTTTACTTGTGAAACGCTTTGTCAGCCATTTTGCATCGGGTTCTTATCTTCAGCCAGTGGCAGATAGATTGTGAATTCCGTGAACTCACCTTCTATGCTGGATACAAATATTTTTCCGTGATGTGCTTCAACCACCTGATCAACGAAATTCAGTCCGAGTCCGAAACCGGAAGCACCTTTTCGGCGGTTACGCTTAACGGCTGATGCACGTTCATACTTTCGGAAAATAAGATGAATATCTTTATCGGATATTCCAAAACCATTGTCATGAACTTTAAGGACGGTATATCTGTCGTCCCGTGCTGTGCTTATTCTTATCTCTACGCTCTCACCCGAATATTTTATGGAATTGTCTATGAGGTTGCTTAGTACCTCTTCCAGATATTCAGCATCGGCATAGGCAGTTTCGGCTTTTATATCTGTAATGAAATTCACCGTCTTTTGCGATTTCGCCTTGAATTTTTCGGTCAGTTTCTCTATTATAGGAGTAAGCTCAACTTCTGTTCTGTTCATCTCCAATTTATGGTTCTCCAGTTTGGATATGGTCAGCACTTTATTTGTAAGGGTAAGCAGGTGGTCTGCCTCGTTCTCGGCAATATCGAAATATTTGTCCTTCATTTCCTGCCTGTTGTCAAGCTTACCGCTTCTGAGGAAATTCAGTGCCATAATGATGGAAGTAAGCGGTGTTTTCATATCGTGTATCATGGCGTATGAGAAGTCTTCGCGAATCTGGAAAATCTTCTCGAAGCGTGAAATGAATCTTACCTGATAGCTGATGCATACGATAACGAGCAGCATGATGATGAATGTACCGGCAAGCATCAGGCCCATACGCTCTAAGAAAGTCTTATTTGGATTGGTGATGATGAGCTGGACAACCTGTGTATAATCCGAACGGATTGGAAAGTATTTGGGTTTGATTGCCATAAAGGACGGTTCTTTTTGGGAACCGATACCGTTTATCTTTTCTCCAGTTCTTAGATTTATAATGTCAATATAATATTGGTTTCCTAATCCCTTTAGGGTTAATAATTCGGCAGTAATGGAATCAAGGTTGTGTAACGACATCGGATATCCCATGTCTGAAAGCCGTTCATAAAAATATGTCATAGGGGGAATTGTGTCGTTTGTTGGACCACTCTTAATTCTTGTACCTTTGGGAGTTTGCCCGAATCTCATATTTCCCTCTTCCTCCAAGGCTTTTTCAATGGTAGCATAACCTTCATTCAGAATGTCGTTTTTTATCAGTTCATACGAATTGTATATCCATATCATCTGCAAAGCCATAGCCCCGATAAGTCCTACGACAGACAGTATGGTAATGAATAATATGTTTTTCTTTCGTTTTGAAGTCTCCATGTATGATATTATATGATTTTTTAATGTTCTTTCAATGCAAATATAATAATTGGATTATGAACATAAATCGAAACACTGAAGTATTAACGTAAAGATAACATAAGGATAACTTAATGTTTGCCGATGCTTGGTTACCTTTGCAACAGTAAAACAAAGGAAGGCTTGAAAAGCATTTAATATAAATGGAGATTTTCATCCAGTGGAGAAGTGGAAAGTTCAATACAGATTTTTGTTAAGATCATCATTAAAAAAAAGTAGGATATGGATATAAAAAGAATCGTAAATAGTAATAGCTTGTATGATAAAAAATAAGAAACTGAAATATACACTGTTTATATTGTCTATTCTTATTTCAATATTAAGTATGGTTTTACGATAAAACTACATTAAAAATAATCAAGATGAAAACATCAGATAAACAAATTAATAAAGAATCAGTTCAGCGGAAGGCATTGATTTCATACGGAAGAGGGCCTGAAGGTGAGGAAGTGATGATAGACATCACGGAGCCTAAACGAATAAATGTAAAAGCAATTATAGCATTCATTATTATCTTGCCGGTTATGATGTGGCTGTTTTCTGTCATTTATGGAATTGACAGTCTGAATGTCACATCAGAGAATTATTTCAGTAAAGGCCGGTATGTAATATTCTCCAGTGTGCTTTGTGGTATTTTATTGAACTGGTTAATTCAGGCCATCGTTTATATTATAATCAATCCTCGGTCATATAGTAAATTTGCAGTAATACATAATAAGCGAAATCATACCATACGTTTTTTTTATAAAGGAGATATGAGAATAATTCATTTCCGTATAGCTAATATTCTTGCGCATTGGGTATGTGGATATATCCCTTTGTTGTTAGGCTTTATTATAGGGGATATTTCTATATGTTACTTTGGTCTTTTGTCAATCATGTTCTTCTTTGATGAAACCAGTCTTGTATGGAGACTGCGCCGTTACAGCGGACAAACTTTGTGCAGTTATAAATCAGATGAAGAATAACCAAGGAGATTATGACAGAGAGTTTATTACTCTATATTAATCTACGCTCAAAACAGATTGTGCGTGTATTTGCAGGCATCGGACCGTTCCGGTGTCTGTTTCTTATCGGTATCGCTGCCATCCTGTTTTATGCTTTTGCGAAAGTAACGAGCGTATGGGTATTGCCGGTGTGTTATCTGCTCATACTTTGGCTGTATCATAATAGTAGAAAAGACAAGGAGTTTTTGTCTTTACAGATGCATGGAGTAAAAAAATTGTTTGCAGCAGAATATTTATTGCTCGGTTTACCGTTTATTATTTCGGGGATAATTGCTGCAAATTACATTTCTTTACCGGTTATCATACTGATTGCGGTAGTTATGCCGTGGATTCACCCTGTCAGGTTTCATTCTATAGTTCTGCCTATACCCTTATTATACAGTGGGGATTTGCTGTATAGAAGGATGTTTTCGGAAACAAGTATCCCTGTATGCGGTATTGCTCTTTCTGTCTTTCATGGGAGTACTGCATGACAATATCAATCTCTGTAAAGTATGCCTGATACTGTGGGGAGCTATTCAGGGAACTGCTTATATGGTGACGCCACCGAAGCATGAACTCTCTGTCTATAACAGTTTCGGCATGTATCAGCTGATACTGGTCAAATCAGGGCTGAGGAATATCTTTATAACCATGTTCCCGTTCATTGTACTTATGCTTGTGCTGAGACACGATACAGAAACTATACTTTTCTGTCTTGCATTGTTCTCTTCGACATTGTTATACCAGTGGAATATGGGCATGGCAAGATTCTCCTTTGAGCCACAAACTGTAATGGGAATATACTGGCTGCTATTTCCGTTGCCATTGTTTTTAGTTTCGATTATGAACCCAGTTGTATTGATTCCTTATTTGGCTTTGAATATCGGACTTACGCTTTCAGTCAAGAAAAAATATAAACATATATGGAACTGATAGATATAAAAGAATTGAGCAAGGCATACGGTAAGACGAGAGTGCTTGATAACCTTTCCGTTTCTTACGAATCCGGGAAAATCTACGGACTGGTGGGAGAAAACGGAGCCGGAAAAACAACACTTTTCAACTGCATCATGGGAGTAACTGATTATGAAGGCGAGATAAGGAAGTCATCACCAATGACTGTTGGTTATATGTCGGCTGAAAACTTCTTCTATTCCCTTATTACCGGAAAAGAATATCTTGAATTCTGTATCAAAGCCAAAGGGAAGAAGATGGATGCTAAAGCCATAGATTCATTGAATAAAGTCTTTCAACTGCCACTGGACAGATTCGCTTCGGACTATTCTACCGGGATGAAGAAGAAACTTGCGCTTATGTCCCTGCTCCTTCAGGATAATGACCTGTATATTCTTGACGAACCTTTCAACGGGGTAGATCTTTACGGATGTATCCAACTTAAAAGAATCATACGCGAACTGAAGGACAAAGGAAAGACTGTCATAATATCATCGCATCTCATCAATACGTTACACGAACTGTGTGATGAGATTGATTTTCTGGATGGTCATACCATTCGGAAAAGATATATTCAGGCATCAATAGATGAAATTGAGCAGGATATATTAAATAGGGGGAACAGTAATATGTAAAAAATGATATCATGATTGACAATAATACTTTTCATAAAATACCGGTAACTTTCTTTGAGGAAAGCTATAATAAATATCAGAATGAGGTAATGAATCTGTTGCATTTTATCAGGTTATTTCATCCTGTCAGTATAGTTAATCCTGAAAGAGTCAACAGATTTGAAAGACAGGCAGAGAAAATCTGCCATGAAATGAAAGGTGTGATAGACTTGCAGCACTTCCAGTTTGCCTTGAATTCTCTGTTAGCCATACTTGAAGACGCACATACTTATTTCATGCCTGAAGATGGATTAATTTATCCATACGAGATAAGATATTATGAAGGCTGTTTTTATCTGTATGCTATAGATTCAGAATATCCTGATTTTACGGGAAAAGAGATTGTTTCCATTAATGACATATCCGTTAAAGATGTCAGGTTGGCTATGCGTAAAGCAATGCCCTCGGAGAATGGAATAAAAGCAGGGCTATGGAGTTTTTATCTGAATCGCAAAGCATTACTGCATCAGATGGGAGTAGATACTGCAAAGGGAGTTTGTCTTGGGTTTCATGATGGAAGTAGCCTGCTTTTTGAACCCGAAACAGATAACCGTTCCGGATGGTATCAAGTGAAGTTCCCTCCTCATCCTGTTACCGTGAAGCGTGATGATTTGTTCTCCTATCAGATAATTGAAGATAAATGCTATCTGCAATTTAACGTGATGTATGATTTGCAGTCGTATTTGCAATTATGTCAGATTACGGATGCCAAAGTGGAAGATAATTATCTGAACTTTCTGCCGTCATTTTCTGATTTTATAGATAAGATGGATGCCGATTTAAAGCAGCATCATATACGGAAGCTGGTGGTGGATATGCGTTATAATGGCGGAGGAAACAGTATGCTTGGCGACCAGCTTCTCCAATATCTTGGGGTTGATACGGACAGCATAATAAAATATAAGACATTTGTCAGAAAATCAGATTTTCTTTTCAAGTGTATGCCTAAATTCTACGTTTCCAGCAAAAGCAAATCTGGAGAACTTGTTTTAATGGAAGATTTTGAAAACTTGCCATTCCTTCCCAAAATAAAGAACCATTTTGAAGGGAAGGTAATATTCATACAAGGCCAGAACACTTTCAGCAGTGCAAATTATTTGCTTACAACTATAAAGGATAATCATCTTTTCACAATTATAGGTACTCCGACTTCGCAGAAGCCTACTTGCTTTGGTGATGTATTGCCTGTTGAATTGCCATTTACGGGTACAAAGGGATACATAAGTCACTCTTTCTTTGAAAGACCGGATGTAAGTCGCAATGAGGAAGATTGTTTATATCCTGATTTTCATATACCTGTGTCTATGAATGAAAGGTTGAAGGGTATTGATAAATGCTGGGAATGGGTTGAAATGAATTTGTCTGATGAGTCGATAATTGTGTAATATATTGCTGTAAATAGTTTATTATAAAGATTCACGATGGTTATGAAAATGAAGTTTATAATTTCAGGCATTCTG
>ERZ652171.201-NODE-201-length-38656-cov-20.274_pt1 | contig 38656 bp, 45 predicted proteins | sample MGYA00514759_ERZ652171 | MGnify/ENA metagenome assembly ERZ652171 | reverse complement strand
ATTCGGATGGTTTCCGAATTCCATTTAAAAGGTATTCAAATACCGGCGAAGCCGGCCGAATTTTTTTAGAATATTGATAGGGTAGGGGAATACAAAACTGAACTGATTTGAGGGTAAACGACCTCAATTTAACTATGTAAAGATAGTGATTTTTGTTGATATTTGCAAGTTATTTTTCTGTTATTTTTAGCTTAGAATTGACCAGTTCAAATGGAATAAAGAGTGCTTTAAATTATACGCTTCGTTTTGTGAAATGAACTTTTCATTTTGAAACGCGCGAACATTTCGATTTGCGGATTATAGATAAGTAACAACCACCACGCACTGACATGGAATGCCAGCAATACGGACGGGATAGCCGCTATCTCCATACACTCGAAGAACTGTTTCTGATGTGTCCGTTCATGGCGTATGATTGTTTCGGACAACTCTTTCAACTTCGTAAGGATAAAGCCGAAGAGCATTATAGTTGTGTAGCTGCCAAATAGGATAAGTTTGGCAAACCAGTTTTCATAAAATACTTTTACTCTCATAATCAAATAAGTTTAATTCAATTCTTATAATTACTTTCTTATATAATTATAGCTGTATAATTTACCATCAATTTTAAATTCAGTAAGCATCGTTGTAGCGCTCGTTTCGTTGGCAATATAACGAGGAGCACACATACCTAATAGAACAGCATAATTACCGTAATTCGTGACAGAACCGTAAACATTAGGAATTACTGGTTCATTAAGAGGACAAACTTTAAAACCGCTATCTATTCCAGCTAATACAATTCTATATTCAAAACTTTCTATATATTTTGAAAAATATAGGGCTACTTGAAAATTTTGCGGGTCTCCAAAATAAGGCAACTCAATGTATTGCTGAAGAGTAATGGGGGTTAAATTATTCTCACCAACACAAGGATAAGGATAGCCAGCATAAAAAATGGCATTGCCGATATTAAGCAAATCAATATTTTTATTTCCAACAGCAAGATTACTAATAGATGTAGCTCCAATTTTAACCATATCTAACTATCTCCATTTTTTAATATCAGGGTTTATATTTCCGCTCTAAATTCTTATCTCTCATATCAAGCATCTGTTGTAGCATACATTGTATATTCGTTTTTAGTACCGATACTATCATATTCAGATTTAGTACGTTTAACAACTCTTTGTAGATTATCGGAAGTGAGTATATCTTCTATAGAGGCAGCGCAGTCTTCATCATTGGGCATTAGTTTAAATCCCATACGCTTGGAAACAGGACCGTTATTAGTATAATAACTGATATTGCATTGCAAGTTATATTCTTCAGTTTCAGGGTTGTGAAAAGAGTAAATGCTACTAAGTTCAATACAATTATCTTTGCTATTATAACTGTGAAAATAATACTTGGTGTGGTTCGCTATAATATCTTGGATTATTTCTTTCAGATTATCAACCGAACCAAAGATGGTGTTTATAAGGTCTATTGCTTCCCTGTCTTTTTCGTTTTTATTGGTAACAAGATAAGTGCCCACAGAAACGTTAATAACCTTACCATAATTGATATTATCCGCATACTTCTTCGTTGCAGGCTGATAGTCCGAGGTTGGGGTGAAACTTTCACTGTTGGTTTTGGTGAGGACGTCGGATTTTTCAGGAACTTCCGCCCAATTCCCATTTTTACGACCGTATGCCTTTCCATCAGTTGGCGCTTCTTCTATGCCGCCTATCTTCCCCTGACTTACCCATTCACCGTTCACCCATGCGTAGTAATCATAAGGGGCTTCCGTACCTACAGCCATGAACCCGTCAACTGCCGAACCATCGGGAACAGCGGATTTCAAGGCTTCAAGGGTGGCGTATTCGCCGGCTACCTTAAATGACTTTCCTGGTTCTCCTTGTATACCTGGCTCGCCTTTTTCTCCTTTCAAAAATTCTAAAGGATAATTGACCACAGAAGCTTCACTGTTGCTTCCTGAAGGTTTAAATGCAGGTAATGATGTTACATCATCCGCTTTGTCCGCATTCGGTACTTCATTAACCCCTATGGAGTTAGCCATAAGACGGGCAACTATTTCTTGATAATCCTGTTCTGTCCAAGCCATAATTATTCCTGTTTATCGGTTACTTCTTCCGGTTGATTGTTGATAGCACGATTGAGCGCGTCAATGAAGAAAGGTTTGCAAAAAGCATTTGCATGCTCTTGTATCAGGGCCACTTCTTCATCACTATACTCTGTCTCTTCATTGGAGTTGTATATCTTCAAAGCGAGTGCATGTGATGCGATACCGTTACCGTTCCGGTATAATACATTCGCAAAATTCTCTCTACAATCTATATTTTCACAATGCTTACGGGTAATGTCCGTAGCAATCAGTAATTGTTTAAAATTTATCTTTTTCATGAGTTATAATTATTAGTATTATCCACAGTGAAAATGAACCCAATAACTGCCGTCAAAAACGAAAAAGCAGGATATTTGATTGATTGAAGAAGCGTTCGTTGTGCCTCTGTTATTGGCATTCATTAGGTTTCCTTCTACCCTAACATTCCGGTTCAATTGGTTCTTCAAATATACAATCCGACCCGTAACAGCCGAACTTGGAAGAAACAGGGTAGGGTCAAAGCTTATATCCGGTCCTCCATATATGATAATATCATCGGTATCACTGACTGTATAGCTCAGTGGGGCAGACATTATACTGCTGCCTAAATTGCGGACGCCCGCAGCAAATCCGGAAGCCTGCAATCTGTTTATTCTTACCGATTCACCGCTCCTGGCATTTAATTCTACATTGCCCAATGCTTCTATCGCACAAGTATCATATCCAGCCTGAGCCATTACTCTTACACCGATTGAATGGTCACCGTAGGCACTCAGACTAAGTGCCGTAATCCCATCTCCACGAATACCGCACATTGCCCCGGAAGAGACATTCACTTCAAAAAATTTTCCACCATTCTTGCCTATCCTCAATGTCGCAGTCGGATTTTCCTTTTCGTTTTCAAGTCCTCTGTCGGTTATTTTGAATGCACCGATATACCCGCTATCTGCTGTTATATCTCCCGTAAAAGAGCCATTATGACATTCGATAGAGCCATCTTCGTGTATCTTGATATTTCCATTGGCGGTAATTATACCTTCCAACTTAATATGTTGCGACTTTAACGTTATACTTTCCGCCGACACATTAAACAAGGACGAAGCTTTTACTCCATTTTCAAACTCCGCAGCAGCCCAAATCTTGACACCATCCGCAGTGGTTAACCATCCCGCGCTTTTGCTTTCAAGATTGGATGTTCTTTTTGCCACAGCTTCAATCTTTTCATTGGTTTGGCTTAGCTGGGTCTCGAACTTTGTTATCATATCCTCGTAGGCATTATCGGTCAATGCCAGCGAATGTATGTATATATCCCCCGTAAACTTCAACTCGAAATCACCCGTTCCGTCCCATGTGCCGGAATACTCCTTCATTGCATATTCCTCACTCGGTTCAAGACGTTCGGTGAAATGCAGGTTCTGACCGGGAAATCCTATTGTCAGCGTTCCGGCTGTAGCTACCTTATACCGGAAAGAGATAAAGAACTTTCCCGGTTCTTCCCCTTCCTCATAGGTCGGTTTATTGGCTAAATCTGCATTGGACTGTTTAATTCCGGAAGAAAGAATACGAAGCACGTTTCTATCCCCGTCTCTGATAATGGCAGCCATAGCGTCCTTACGGGAATAGAACTCCCCATTCACTAATAAGAACTTTCCGTTCACGGTGAAGAAATGAACATCGTTCTTTGTCTCCCAACCGTTCGTATTGCTTGCAAATGATGCGTTATACAGATAATTATCCTTTGCCTGCACCTCGTCAAGCACTTTGGAGATTTCAGAGTAAATCAAGTCTTCCAATATCTTGAACTGGGTAAGGATATTCACACCCGTTTTCAGGATAAAGTCACCAGTAACTTTATTTCCATTAGGACTGAAAGCTGTCACTTCTTTACCAGCCAAAGAATAAGAATCAATCCCTGCATACTGACGGAAGCTCGGAGTATCATTCCCGTATGCTGCCAATACGATGGCGTTCTGTCTGGTCTTATCCGTCCGGTTACCTAACTGTACAATGTCATCGCCTGCTTGTGGTACGGCAGACCCCGTGTCACAGTCGCTCTTCGAAAGGTCTATGTAATTGTCACCTACGCTTGTCACCAGCCGCCAATAGTAGGTATTAGAGACGTTCTCATGTACGCCTGGCTTGATGTTGAATGTCTGGCTGCGGGCTTGGTCTCCTATTACAAATTCCTGAACAATGGTCTTTTCCCCGTCTGTGTTCTCGAAGTAACAGCGGTAAAAGGTATCGTATTCCTCTACCTTAGAACATGACATGGATGCGGGAGAAAGTATTATCTGACCGCCAACCTGGCGTAATCGCTGTATCAGCAACTCAATAAACGTGGCACTTTTGCGTGCCAGCATATGGTCTACTTCCAAATAGCTGTCTCCCGTCTTGCTGTCTACTTTAATAACAAAGCCTTCACCGAGAGCACCGGAAGAAAAGTTCATGGACTGGATGTAGTCTGAAAACAATCCACCTAAGAACTTTATTAAATAGCTGGTTTGGTCTGGTTTGGTTTTATTCAAAAACAGCTTTTCTCCAAAGGCTTTAATGATTGATTCCACTTGTTGGGTAGTTAATCCTCCACCGCCTTGCCCGCCTACTATTGAATCTATCTGATTCTGTATCTTTTCTAAAGTTCCTACCGCTTTGTCATTGCGAAGGGTAATATCATACGTTGGAATGAGAGCGTCTCTTTCCTTTATTGTAAGGCTGTCAATAATAATGCTCCCGTTGATGTTTAAGTCTTCATCCTCGAACAACATTAAATCACCTTCCTTTATACTGTCATGCAGTTCCGGGTGACGCGCCATAAATATTTCATCTACTTTAGGCTCGTAAGTATATCTTACATAATCATTTTTTGCAAGATATTCTTTGGAAGCTGTTAGCAATCTTTGGGAAGCAGCTTTTATATACACATCCGGCATATCAATACCCAAAAGCACAAATTTATCTCCGGCTTTGATAGTAAAATCCTTATATGGGAAATAAAGATTCAAACCTTCATCATAGACTCTGTTGCATGTCAAGACCCACATATCACCTTGTTTTACGGGCTTGTCTGCATCTCTAAGTATTTCAAATTCACGTCCACCACACATTCCGCTTTTCATGGATATGGTGGGAGTTTCATCGGTAAAGTAATCGTTTATGTCAAATCCAATATCTTTGAGATATATTTTGAACGGTGGGATGGTTTCCCCTTCTTCAAAGTAACCATCATCTGCAATTGGCGTATTATCCTTATTCACAGAATCGGAAGCGATTTCATCCAACGCTCCGGTGGCATTTACGATTATTCCCGCGTCTTTCAACTGCTGTGCTGTCATTCCTTCCATAGACGGATATATTTCCGGCAAAGAAGTATCGCTCCCGTCAAAGAAAACCGAACCTTCCCGAACTCCGATAATATCTATGTTTTTACTATCAAGGTATGGGTCAAGTGTCTTTTCCGGAAAATCAGGAAGCATCAAGTTTTTAACAGCCATATTATTGGGGACTAATGCTCCAGAAGGTCTTTTGTACTTTCTTGGAACATTGTCCGTCTCAATGCCTTTTTCTATCCGCATCTTTGCGCCTATGCGGACGTTGTCCTTGTCGGCTTCGCTATTCAACAAAACGTAGCATTTTCCAAGAAAGCTACCTCTTCTCATTTTATAAGAGTGCCCATTGATTGTCACATCATACAATGCTGTGTCAGATAGGAATTTCATGTAAAAAGGAAGCGTCACAACAGCACCGTCTATCAAATGTGTATTAGGGTCATATCCGTAAGATACATCCTCGATGGGAGCTTCGACAATAGGACTTCCATATGTTGTATAATAGTTGTAAGGCAAGTTTTTGGTACCACCATATGCTCTTAGGCGGGTAATTATCTTCTGTGACGAATCCGCGGTTTTTTGTATGGAGTACAACCCCTTGCCCTTTCCATAGCCGAACATGTTTCCTACTGCAATTCCGGCAGTGCCTATTGTTATCGTTCGTCCTCTTATGATAAAGTTTGCCTTAAACTCACTATTTACCAAAGCAAGTGCGTCCCAAACGTTTATACTGCTTATTGATATGGATTTGTTAGTCTCATTAACATATTCGGGATGTACTGTAACCGTCCATTTTTGCTCTCCTTTATAGATACGGTCAAGGTTCACCTGTATTCTTTCTGCGAGAGCATTTATGCTTTCAGCGTAAAAACTGAATGTAGGCAGGGAAGAGTAGTGAATTAAGTTATCCTCTTTTACATAGTCCAGGAATTCGCATCTTGTTAGTTCATCTGCGAGAGAGTTGAAAACTACGTTCTCATATTTGAAAGCCTCTCCGTATGTATTTTTGGAGGCTTGCTTCAATTCAGTAGGGTCGTAGTTTATTTCAAATCTTTCTCCGCGGTATATCAGATAGTCCCCGACTGTAAAATCAATCGGAGTGGGGGACGTAACGGTAATGTTAACGGAACAAGCTCCCATGAACTCTCCGTTATACTCTAACTTGTTAGCGACACATCGTTGCGTCTGCCCGTCTTTGCTGTATATTATAAACCGTCCCATTATGCCGTAAGAATAATTTGTGTTTTAGGGTCGGTTACCCGAAATGTAATGTTGAAAGTTACGACATCTCCCTCATCTGTCTTGCGGACAAAAAGGTCGGATTTTATAGATTTAAAATAAACCCCCTGCCTGCCTATTTGGGTATAGGTGTCATAAACCTTTAACTCTGTTCCGTAACCGTCTTTTCCTATCAGATAGTCCAGGAAGGCGACAATTTTTTCATTGGCTGTTCCCATATCACCTTTATAGGCAAACTCTATTTCTATATCATAGGCTTGCACGTAGAGTTCTTCGGGGAAAAAGGTGTCTTCTCCGTCTTGGTCTATCCAGTCCCTTTTGGGCAAATCCTTAATATCTCCATATACAGTAAAAGGGAAGTCCTTGCACACAATCCCCCATTGGGATTTGGTGTCAATAACAGGACTCCCCAGCTTACTTTTCTGAAAATAGATACTGTAAGGCTTTGCCATGTGTTATTTTGAGTTTGTGTTGTAAAAACAAAAAGAGCCAATCAACGGCATGCCCGTTAATCAGCTCTTTGGCTTGTTATATCAATACTGCAAATATATGGTGTATTTTCTAAATAATCAAGTAAAATGTTAGAAAATTGATATAGTCATCCGGCTTACATTATATTTGCAATGAATACTACCTTTCGGGTGACACGATTTTCATGTAGGGGTTCTTTACCCGCTTCTCTTTGAGCTTCTTTTCAAGTTTTTCCATCCTTTCGTACATCAGTTCAATATCTTCGGATAAGTGCAATAATTGAAGTTTGAGGAGCTTGTTCTCTTTCTGCAAGTTATGTATCTTTTCTTCCATGATGAATATTTGTTTTAGTCGTTATTCCTGCCATCTGCCCGCCAGCCGTATTGCTGACGGGGTATCATAACGTGAACGTTGGTCGAAACCTCAACGTGCATCTATGCTAACATGTGGCAATATTTCCTTATTAAGGCTTCTAAGGTCGAAATCTGACTTAGAGGCGCTCGGGTTGTATTTTGATATAGACATAGGGGCAAGAAGCGCCATTATTTCCAGCTTCCCCTGCTGTATATCGAGTATTACTTCATCCAGTATTTCTTAATTCTTCCATTTTCGTTTTGGATATAGTTGTGGCTGTCGGGCATTGGAACCGACTGCCGGATGATTAAAATAGCGTGATTAGTATTTTTTCATGCAGCTAACGAATAAGGCTATGATAGATATAAGGACGCCTACAATGGCAAGTATTAAATTCCAATTGATAGGATTATGCAAGTTGGGGTTAACGGCAAGATAGTGCTTGCCCTCTTCGGTGAGTTTGGCACTCCATACATAACCGCCAATTACATAATTGGCTTTCACCAATCCTTTCCTCTCAATGGAACGGATGGAAGCAGTAAATACATGCTTCGGGTATGTTGCCGGGCATTCTCCGCCAAACTCTGCAACAATCCGAAATGCTTGTTTCTCTTCCTTTGACAACCTTATCCGTTCCATAACCTACTCGTTTTCTGCAAATTTACTAAATACTACGCAAATATGTGTTGTTGTGCTATACTATTTTATAGGCGAAATCTTTCTGTCAGAAGGCTTTCCGCCAAATAGATGGTTGATATAAGCAAGTCCTTTGGGCTTGCAAAACACCTTTTGGCATAATATGTCTGGGTGGTTGTCTCTGCGTATTGGCGGCAACAGCGTCATTTCAAAGTAGCCTGCGTCAATATACTTTTGTTTCGGCTCGTTTCGGTCTTTGAAGAATATACCCGCATCCCTTAGCTTCCCGAAAAGGGTGTTTCTCCCAAAACCGAGATTGAGTATCTTTGCGGCTTGACCTATGTCTACTTTGCCCTCTGCTTTGAAAGCGGCTTCGGCGAAGTCGGCTTTAGGCTGGAGTTTGGTAATCTTTGCATCTTTCTGCTCGATTTGCTTTTGTTGCTGCTCTGTTTCAATACGGAGTTGTTCCTTTTCCTTTTCTGAAGCTACTAACGCTTCCAATGCCTCAAGATAAGTTTGTGGAGTCTTGATAACTTTTTTCTCATTTTCGAGGTATTCTAAACGGTTGATTATTCTTTCACGCAGAACTGCATCATAACCAGATGCAAGAATAAGGCATCCCTTTGGGGTGAGATTAAAAAGAGGTCTTTTTTGACCGTTAGCGTCTGTGTATGACCCCAATCCAAAATTGGATGCGGATACACCTTGTGATAAGAGGCTGCGAATGTCACGCATTACATGGGCATGTTGTTTGCCCGTAACCTCTGCTATTTCAAGAGAGGTCATACCTTTTTGATTTGGAATTAAGCTTTCCATACTTACTATTGTTTGGCATTGTAATTATAGACAGAAAAACGGCTGTCATTTCCCGTGTCGCCAAACAATAGTAAGATTTTCTCCGAAGAGGAAATATTACGCAGGAAAGACAGCCGTGTATTTTTTATACAGGCAATTGGACATAAAAAAAGCCCAACTAATATAGTGAGCGATAACCGTGCTCTACGGAGAAAGAATACTTTACTATTGTTTGGCACCACAAAGATAGGTATAATCTTTAAAAGTGCAAACTTCTTATTAGAAAATCAATTACTTTCGTTTATTCTCTAAGTTATTGTGCGAATATATAGAAAATAGACTAATTTATCCAGTATAGTACATTATAAAAAAAAGTAAATATGCTATGTAACATACTAAATATAATTACAACAGATGTTAATAAAGGCGTATCTTTGCCATCCAAAGATTAAAGTATGGGTGTTTTCGATTTTTTGAAGAAGAAAGAATTAGAAAAAATTCAGAAGTTAGAAACTCTTAATCAAGAGCTTCGGGGGCAATTGATGACTAAAGAGTGGGATTATGATAGGCTTCAAGAAAAGCTACAATTGAAAGAGAATGATTGTGAACAGCTTCGGGAAGAAAATCTTTTGTTAAATGAAAAAAAAGCTTTATTTTCTAATTATGAAAATTTAGCTGATATAGAAAAAGAGAAAAATAAAATTTTATCTGATATACAAAGGAATAAAGAAATCTTCTATTCACATAAATTAAATTTAGAAGGTGAAATAGAAAAACTTAAAGAGGAAAGTGACTTGTTATCAAACGAAATATCCTCAAAAAAGTCAGAAATATTACAGTTGAATGATGCAATACTTTTGCAAGAATTTGGGCTATATGAACCCATATACGATTTTGCAACATCAGATGAATATAAGGAAAGACTTAAACTTGTTAGGGAGAAACAAAAAGAGTGTATTTGGAATGAAAGTGCTGCATTATGTAGCAAGGAATGGGCAATCAATGGAAGCTATTCCAAAGGAGATGTGTTCATTAAAAAAAGTATTAAACAAATTGTTAGAAGTTTCAACAATGAATGTGATGTGCTTATTAGTAAAGTCAAGTTTAATAATGCGGAAGCATACATTCACAAAATTATAAAATCCTACGACGATTTAAATAAGTTGCATGAACCAATGTGCGTACATATAACGCAATCATATTTAAATTTAAAAATAAAAGAATTGAGGCTTGCTTATGAATATGCTTTGAAGCGACAAGCGGAGAAGGAAGAACAACGTTCTATTAGAGAACAAATGAGGGAAGAAGCCAAGCTCATGGAAGAAATAGAAATGCGTAGGAAGGAAGTGGCTAAAGAATTGTCCCATTATAATAGGCAGGCTATACAAGTAGAAGAGTTATTGTTAAAGGCTCCAGAAGAAGATAAGCAACATTTAATAGAAAGGAAATCGTTTATTACAGATAGATTGAATGAATTAGACCGAGAAATAAAAGAGATGGATTACAGAGAAGCAAATAAAAGGGCTGGATATGTGTATGTAATTTCTAATATTGGTTCATTTGGGGAGGATATATATAAGATAGGTATGACTCGAAGACTTGAGCCTATGGATAGAGTTGATGAACTTGGTAGCGCATCTGTGCCTTTTAAATTTGACGTGCATGCTATGATATTTTCAGAAGATGCTCCTAAATTAGAGGCTGCACTTCATCGTGCTTTCGACTCTAAAAAAGTAAACATGGTGAATAATAGAAAGGAATTCTTTAAAGTCACTTTAGAAGAAATAGAAAAAGTAGTAAAAGATAACTTTGAAAGAGCTGTTGAATTTATTTCAATTCCCAATGCGGAGCAATATAGGGAAACCTTGAAGATTATGTCATTAGATAAAAATAATTAATATTATGAATTTAGGTTGTTTGCTTTGGGTAATTGTAGGTCTGATTATCTTGTGGAATATTAGTCCGGGATTGGTTGTTGTATCCGTTTTAGGTGGCATAGTTGCTGCAATTGTGAAAATAAAAGGAAGCGATATTGATGAAGATAAAAAAAACTCAAAAGAAGATGATGACTATTTCCAGCCACAAGCAGGTTCATTCCCGAAATACAAAAGCGAGGAAAAATATGATAAAAGATTATATGAGGAAATTGAAGAAATTAAAGAAGTCCCACAAAAAGAAAATGAAGGAGAAACACAAGAAAGTGTTTATTCGGAAGAAAAGTATGAACCAAAATACAAGTATTGTAATAATTTGACTTCAAGTACGGACAATATAGATTTAGAGGAGTGGGATAACCTGCCTTTATCAATGGATGAAATTTGTGGAACATGGAAATATAAAGATGTAAAACCTATTCGAACTGTTATTATAAATTCTAATATGACCTATTCAGACTCTATAACAACAAAGAAAAAGAGTTATCCCTTTATTGTAGAAGGGAACCATATCTGTTTTTATGGAGAAGATGGGAAACTACTTTCATCATGGAAAATCATAGAACTATCAAAAAACAATGTTTTACATGTTATATTAAAGCATTATTTTTCCGGTGATATGTTCAAATCTTTAAATCGCCCATTTGATATATATTTAGAAAAAATGGGAGATAGTCTTTTGTGATAAGTCGATTACTATATCATCAAGTCAAGCGGAGTTTCTCCGCTTTTCTTGTTTTGTGGCATATCGTTTGTTGTACCGGTTATGGTAATATTGCCACAATATTATAAATATGAGAAAGCATGGGAAAAAGTCAAAAGACAAAGACCGTGGAGCTTAACAGAAGTTCTAAAACTGGGCGGTTTGTTACAGAAAACTATGCCAAAAGGCATCCAAGCACTACGCAGACCGAACATCGTCAGAGAAAGAAATAGGCAGCATCGCTAAAATCTTTTTCGTAAGAAACTCAATTAAGTAGGAATAAGCTTCGTCACTATCACTGGTTAAGTTTATTCCTGCTTTTTCCAATGTAAAGTTGGCGATATGAAATATCTCGTGCGCTAATATTGACAATCCTTTTATGTCTTTCGGCAAATTTGGCATATACAAAATCATTTGTCCGCCAGGCAATAAAAAACTTTTTCCCTTTTCTTCTCCACTAATCATAGAAACGATTTCGGAAGACTTCTCGCACCCGAATATCTTTGATAGTCTTGCCTTCAGGTGCTTTTTTTCTCCAAAATGAACCATTACATCCCGGTCATAAATGTCTATGCTTATTATCTTATTCATAACAAATATGATGTTTGTGCTTTATATATAATAATGCAAATATAACTAAAAATAATCAAGATGCTGTTCTTCTGCATATGAATTATAATTAATCGGATTTGTTAAAAAGCTGATTTATCGGATATTTATTTGTTTATTTGTTTGTTCTTTCGTTCGTTCTTTCTATATTTGTGCATTAATATAATACAAATGGGTAATTGGAGTGAAAGGCAAGAAGTTAAGAAAGAGGGCAAGGAAAAAGAGAAAATAAGCCGAGAGACGCTTGGAAAGTTCTTTTATGATTTGGCAAAAACATCATTTGCTGCAATGGTAGCAGGTGGGGCTGTGTCATTTTTCACAAGTTCAAACAATGAGTTATATTGGCTTTTGCTTTTGATTGGAGCTTTTTCAACAATAGTATTTGCTTATATTGGTTATAAAGTGATAAGGAGGTAATTATGGAAGGTCTATTAATCGTTTTAGGAGGTTCTGGGGCTTTAGCCCTTTTATTTGCTCTTTGGCTGAATACTCGAAAAGGCAAGAAGTGGCTTGCAAGCTTATAAATTGACTATTATTTAGGTAAAACAATAAAGCCAGACATTAAGCCTGGCTTTTTCTTTGCATGACATCCCCATCGGTTTCCACAATACAATCTTCTCCATGAATGTAAACATATACCGATGCTGTATCCTTTTGGATAACATTTACTTTTGCCCGGTCGTACACGTTAATGAATACCTTGCAATACTGTGAACAGTCAATGGTTACTTCGCTGTCATGGCGCACGTAAATATCACATACAGAAAAGCCATCAAATAGGAGAGTACCTTTACAATTTCCGTTCAGAACGGCTATGTGCTTCATGTTCCTTGCTTGCACATCCTCATCGACAAAGATATTGTTTCTGTGAAGGATGTCCTTGTCGAAGTGCTCCTTTATGAAAGTGTTGGTAGGGTATCCTTTCTTTATACAGAAATCAATCCCGTGCAAATACTTGTCAATCAATCCTTGTTGGTCAGGTTCTCCCCATTGTTCCGTCCATTGCGTACATAGCCCTAATGATACGGCTTGGTTGAGCAATGTTTTGCTTAAATCCTTTTCGTTCATAACATATTATATTTTGATTTTTCTACCACTTCTGTCTATCACTATACTTAGCATATCTCTAACTTCTTGTACTAAAGCAACGTTTGCTTCGGTATTTTGGGCACTTCTTAACGTATTATTGGCTATCGCCCTCAATTGAGTAAGTTGTTGTTCGGCTATAACATTATATTTCGGAAGAATCTCGTTTCCCCACTTTTCAAGCAAAGCGCGTTTTACACTTACATCTGCACGAATACCGTTTATGTAAGAAGCTAAAATATTGGCGGTTTCTTCTGTAATGTTTTCTTGTATCCCTTTGGAAAGAGTGTTTGAAGCGTTTGTCTCTTCAAGGCTTATTCCCATTTTTTTTGCAGCAGCATTTAGATAATCCCATATTTTCTTTGAGTCTGATATTGTCCCTCGAAGGCTTCCAAGTTGCTGCATTAGTCCGGCTGCCTCTTGTTCCGTCAGATTTGTACCCCCAGCGGAACTGTCCGTAAATATACCTTTATCTCCAAACAGATAATCTCTTAGCTTATCCATAGCAGGTTTTATGACATTCAGAGAAATCATCTCCTTTATGACATTGCGCATTATATCAGCCACCGTATCATCAAAAGCCTTTGCTGCATCTTCTCCGTTGGCGAACGCATTGACTAACGCTTCTGATATTTGGTCTGACCATCCCTTTAAGTCTATACCGAATTGTTCGCTTGCCAAATCTTCATAGAAATACTTGATTTGCTCGCCTAACTCGATATACTGCTGCTTGTAGTCCTCTATTTTAGAAGCATCCGAATCTTTCTTGTCTTGTTCCGCCTCCATTTGCTTTTGCACCTCTTCTTGTTGCTTTTGAAGATTTGCAATCATCTCTTTGGATTGACTTTGGGTAACAGCACCCAATTGCCGTTCTATGACAGATTGAAGATTCTTATAGTCATTGGAAAGCTTTTTCACTTCCAGTTGCGAACGTTGGATTGCTTTATCCAGCTTCTTATCATGGACTTTGGCTATGCTTCCTATAATTCCGGTAATACCGCTGACTACACCCGTAGCCCCTTGCATGATAGCCATCGGATTACCGGAAGATATACCAGCGAAAAGGGTAGCTCCGCTTTGAGCTGTATTCAATAATCCACCCGCAACTTCTTGTACAGCGCTTAGAGTGTCTCCCATACTATCATTCCCTAAGGCATCAAATGCTGACCCTAAATCTCCCAAAGTGCCGATAAGAAGATTAGCCATGTCGACAATATCTCCAAGGCCTACTTGAACTTTGTCGGAAGCCTCATTTTGTTTATCTTGTGCATCAGTGACTTCCTTTTCCGCATCGGCTAATGTTTTTAATTTAGGAGTTAATTTATCGACGACTTTAGTCTGATAGGATAAGCCGCTATCTGTTTTCTTGGTTTCTGTATGGCTCGTTTCAGAAACACCGGTAGTTACTTTGCCTCCATCCTGGATGAACCCAAGTTCTTTTTGAGCCTTTTTCAGCTTTTTGGTAGCTTCTACATACTCTTTTATTCCGTCTGATAATGTCTTGAAAGGGTTTCTGCTTTCACTTTCGTCACGTAGCTTTTTTAATACATTGACAAGCTCTTTAAACTCGTTGACTTTTAGGCTTTGCCCGGTCGTATTTTTAAACTCTTCCAGGTTCTTGATTAGCCTGCTAAGAGTTGCAGAAGAAAGTCTGTCAAGGTCGTCAAAGGTCTTAGCCCAGTCTTCCGAACTCTTGAATTGTTCAAATTTGGTAGATGCAGCATCTTCGCTCGCTTTCTTTTTCCTTTGTGCTATAAGTCTGTCGGTCGCTTCTTCGCCTAATTGACCTCTTTGGCTTTCAATATCTGCCAAGTCCTTTTGAAGATTACGTTCAATATCCTTTATCTTTTGGGCATAATCTTTATAATCCTCAATCATGCCTAAAAGGTTTTCAAGGCTTTCTGAACGCATTTTCTTACTTTCCTCGTTGATTGATTGGTATAGTTTCAGAATTACTCCTTCCCCAAACTGCTTTTTTACATCATCCTCTTTCATGGCAAGGACATCTGTAACGGAGAATTTACTTCCCGTATTTTCAAGCGCTTTGGAAAGTTGGTTGCGCAAATCATCTACTACACTTTTGAATGAGACCTCTCCGCCGAAAGCGATGTTCATGGAAAGAGATTTGTTGCCGGAAGCATTGAATAGCTTCTTATATAAATCCCACTTTTCTCCGGTTTGGGAAACGTACTTCTCTATCTCCTTTAAGGCATTATCTACTTCTTTCTTCGTACTGTCAATTCCCGCCTTGTCAATCTTGACACCAAGAGAAATGTATAAATCTTCCTGCTTCTCTTTGCTTCGGTCTAACTGCCCTTGAATGTATTTGTAAGCCTTGCTTGGGTCTTTTAAGTCCAAATTGACCCCGTTCTTATCAAAGATAGGGGCAAATTCAGAAATACCCTTCACCCTTTGGGATGCGGCTTCTTCTCCTTCTATCTTTCTCCATTTCTCATAGCTGGAAACGGCTTTGTCTATGAGGTCGGTACGGGCTTTCCATTGTTCTGTAATAGGGTCTTTCGTGTTTTGGGTCTCTTTGGTTACACGCCCGAATGTTTTTAGTATTTCATCTGTGGCATTCTTTAACAGCTTGGCTTTGTCTATACTTTTACGAGTTTCTTCATTCCATTCTCCTTCCTTTTTAGTCCATTCGCTAAGAGTAGAGGACGCATCCTCATTAGCACCGATTATATTTTCTATGTATTTTTTCAGACCGCCTTCTGCATCAGGCTTTAACCTTTCTATACCGAATTTTTCATACAATTCGGTCGCTTTCTTGAACCATGCAGAATTCTTGTCGTCTTTCTTTATCTTGTAAGTTGAATAATTTTCTAATGCGTCATTCAGTGTTTTTTGAGCTTGCGATAAAACCTCTTCTTGTTTTTTTATATCTTCATCTAAGGACTCTATGACATTCTCATACCCGTCCAGTGATTGATAATATTCTCTGCGAGATTTCAATCTGTTAAGTTCTCTTTGAGCTTCATTTCTATTATTAGTCGCACCGATTACAAGTCCTGCGCTTTTTACTTTTTCTCTTTCTTTTGATGCAGATAACACTTTTTGGATGGCTTGATATTCCCCTTCTAAAAGAAATTGTTCAAATTTCATATTCTCAAAGAGAGAGGGATATATTTTTTGAAGGTTTAGATATGCCCTTCTTTGAGCATCAATCCCGTTTGTTTTATCGAATATTCGAGAGATATATCCTTTAGCTTTACTTTCCTCTTCTTTAATCTTCTCTATGTTTTTTGAGAACTCAATATTTAGTTTTTTTGTTTTTTCAGCAACCGTTTCAACTTTTTCTTGGAATACTGTCAATGTTGTAACTATAGCGCCTAATGTGGTTATCCAAAATACCCACGGATTGACTTTCATTGCCGAGTTAAGTGCCCATTGTGCTACTGCGGCTGCTTTGGTGACTTTGACTCCTTTGTTTAACCATGTATAATACGCTTGCATTTGACTGATTGCAAAAGAAGACTTTTGTGCTACATTTACAGCTATCACAGCCGTTTTATAAGAGCCATAAATTCCTACAAGTATACCAAGTATATCTGCGACAGCCTCCCAATGTTTCATTAAATCAGTAAGCAGCTCTAAACTATCTGAAAGTACACCGCTATTGCCTTCCGCAATGTCAGCCATCATAACATCCCAAGCGTCCTGCAAGTTGCTCCATTTGCCAGCAAGGCTTTCCGCAAGGGCTTCCTGCATGTTGTAGAATTTGCCGCCTTCATCGGTCAGCTCCCAAAGGACATCCTTCACCATGCCGAAGCTAACCTCTTTCCGGCTGATTTTATCGAATACGTCTCCGGCGGAAGTTACCACTCCCGTAAGCTTAGTAAACCGTTTCGCCAACTCGTCCACCAACGGAATACCAGCCTCGGTAAACTGCCTCAATTCCTGCCCACGGAGAAAAGCTGCACTGCGTACCTGCCCGTACGCCAATATGATACGTCCCATATCGACACCCACACCTGCGGAAATGTCGGCAAGTCGTTTGGTCGTATCGTAAAGCTCTTCATACGGGATGCTGTATGCGGACAATTGTTTGGCGTATGAAGCCAGTTCTTTAAACTGAAACGGAGAGACAACCGCCAAATCCTTAATGCGGTTGAATATGGTTTCCGCTTTCATACTATCTCCAAGAATGGAGGTAAGGGCAATGCGTTGTTTCTGAAACTCTCCGCCAATGGTATATAATCCCCTTACAAAACGCTCTAAAGTGTATATGGAATACACATTGGCGATTTGATTTTTCAATTCCCCGGCTATCCGTGATTGAGAAGACATTGTAGTGTTTGTCCTCTCCATTGCCGCGTTGTGTGTATCGGAAGCCTTTGCAGCCTGCATTCGGGCAATCCTAAGCTGTTCAAGGGCTTTTTGAGAGTTGACATAAGCATCTGCACGGATTATCTGCGAAACTCCCCTCATGGCTCTTAGTTCGCTTGCATCAACGCCCTGCCCTTTAAAAGCCTCCTTGAGTTTTTTAATACTTTCGCTATCTACATCCAGCTTTACCTTGTAGGTCTTGTTTTTCAACAAGGCTTCCACCTTGTCTTCAATCTCCTTTATATCTACTTTTAATCCAACCTTTGCACTGGTCGTGACGTGCATATTCACAAGTTTTTTCTTGATAGCTTCGTACTCTTGTTCTGTATAATTTTTCAGGTGAACGCCAAAATTCAAATTTCCGAGGTCTGCCATATCTATTCTTGTTTTGTATCTTTGGGGATAGCGTTAATACCGTTTACTATAAAATCATTGAGGGAAATTCTTTGTCCTTTCATTTCCTGCTCTTTTCTCTTTTCTTCCCACTTCCTTTTTAAATCTTCCATTTCTTTCGCTGTGTGCGTTTTTTGTTCTGTGTCTGCTTTGTCATACACTACAATCGGAGCATCGCACATCAGAAGTTCGTATTGAGCACAGGTCAATACCCAGTCCATATACCAATTAGGGATATTAATCATTCCCCAAAGAAGAATTAACGGTCGTGTCAGCTCCGGATGTTTTTCTCCGTTTGCAAATGCTGCTCCTGCCGAAGTTCTTGAAGGATACGTTCTGCTTCCTTTCTCGTCATCGTCATTATCGTGTCTCTCATTCCGGTCAAGAACATGGTAGCATTCAAGTATTCCAGTTTCTGCAATTCCACTTTTTTTTTACCGATAACAACAATATCGGTTAACTCTGTGTCTGTGTATTTTTTCCATAGCATACGCCAGTATATCCAATGGAAAAGTCTTATCTTCCACCAATTATTCAGAATAATGAGAGAGGCACACTTGGCAGTAACTTCATCCTCACTTTTGCAGGAATGTAAGACATGGGTTAATTTTCGTATTGTTCCACGGTGCAGCCATTTTATACCGAACTTTTTTCCTCTTATCGTAATATAATCTATGCTGTTCTCCAGTACATCGTCAAGCGTTTTCTGCTCTGCTGTGGTAGGTTGGTTTATTGTTTTATCGTTCATGCTGTGTTATTGTGATGTGTGAAAAAGGAGAAGGCGGCGGCAATAACGCACACCGCCATATTTTTAAATCAAAGAACCGTCCTGGGTAACTTCCACCGCACTGAACTCATTGGCGGTGAATATGCTGACCGTAGCAGTCCTTTTTGCTCCGCTATTCTCTTCGACTTTGACCGTCACCACTTTCCCGCTAACCGAGGTTTTGCACCATGTTTCCGTTGATGAAGCAGAGACAGAGCTTTCCTTGGTTGTTGCGGTAATGGTTTTCCCTGTATTATCTGCCGCGCTGGTAAAAGACAGGGAAGCTGGAGCTACGGTCAGTCGGCTTTTTTTGTCAAGAAAGCGATATTATCTTCGGAAGAGGAGCCGGACGAAGCGCCATCTTCAAGTTCAATAGTTCCGCTGAGCGCAAAAGCGAATGGGGTAGTGGACGCATTCTCAAACAAGGGGCGTGCGTATACGGCCATTCTTTTTACAAGCAGACATTTTTCTCCGTCGTCACTTATAAGCGCAAATCCTACGTTCAGCTTCTTGCTGTTTAGCACAGCAGAGAATCCCTTGAATTGCTGGTTGTTGATAGTCGCTTGCGCTATTTCAGTGGTTTTCCCAAGAAAATATTCTACCAATTCCTTGCTTACACTTGGAACGGTAGCAGCGAAAGTAATATCTCCTGCTGTACTGGTAACAGCCCAATCCGCTTGCAGACCGTGTACCTTTGTACGGTTTAATGTCGGTTCTGCTTGGGACAAGGAAAGGGTATCTACAGTAACGGGCAAATCAAAATCCGGAGTTACCGTAGCAAAATTTGCAATGCCACCCTTTACTAACATAATGGATGAAAGACCGCTAAATACATCTTTCAATTCCTGCTTTGTTTTCATTGCCATAATAAATAGTTTTAATCGTTTTATTTTATGTTTACTTTATCACAAGGTCAGCCCTTATCAATGTTGCGCTGAACCCTAATCCGTCATTTCCTTTCAAGGTCAATTTGGGGTTTGAGGCACTTATGAAATTGTCGCTGATGGGGAATAGGGAAAGAATATCTCCTACAATAGTGTCCATTTGTTCCAAATCTTCCGCACCTCCCTTTTTCTGTCTGACATACACTTCAATGGTGCAATAGGTACGGATATTTCCAAATCCGCTGCCATAGGTCATGGAAGACAACAAGCCGGGCAATGACACCACAATGAAATTATCCATTTGCTTAGGCACAGCAGCAGGACGGTCATTTGTGAACACATTCTCACTTACCGTCTTTGCTGCGTCAAACAATGATTTAAGCGCGTCTTTGTATTTAAAATCCTGTTCGTACCCCATATCATTTCATTGGTTTAAAGGTCATTTTAGCAATGCTTTCCGCGTAATCAAATGTATCTGACAATACATTTAATCCCTTCTTTGACTCCAAGTAGTTAGAATATTCCGTACCTGTACACATCACTAATCCTATGCCGTCACTTGGAGTTTTATATGCTTTGAGGAAATTTACAGAAGTGGTTAAACCGTACTCCCCGTTGGTGTCAACCAAGTTGTATTTTTTTATGGGAATAAACTTACCACTTTCGTAACTTTGGACCATTATCACGCCAATACCGTCTCCTCTGCTAAGCTTGGGGCGGGTGGGATTTTTTAATCCTTGTGTCACAACGGCGGTAATTATACGAGATAATCCGCCTCTATAATAAATTCCAACAGCTAATGAAGTTAGAGTATTTCCGGTTACATTATGGTACTTGGCTGATACTACTCCGTCTTGCAGAAGTCTGATTCCGATTTCTGTTATTCTATCCAGCAAATATTCATCAATGATATTTCTCATCTTTTTTTTGCCTTCTTCCAAGACTTTAGCATTATCTTCCATTTCCCTAGTTCTTAGCTATATTGAAATACAGCGTTGTTCCCATTTCCGTAGGGTAGCAATCTGTTACTACGCATGATTCAAAACTTCCTCCGTAATCGGTAACATCCACAAGGTCTCCCGCAATGATACCCTTCACAAGTCCAGGAATGTCTATTGCATAATCACTCTTTATGACATTACTTTTTGTAAATGTCCTAAGGCTTGTGCTTCCGTACTTGTTGCATTTCCCTACATACAATACGGTCTCGTTTCCTTCGTCAAAAGATGTTTCTCCGGAAATACGATACACTTTGCATGTATGCGGAAAACGTGGATTATTTACTTTCATAGCGGATACCTTTTATTCATGTTCATACCCAAGTTGACAATTCTGACAGATGATTTACGGACGTTCTCTCCATACAATGCGTATATGTCATTTGCCATTTGCCGAAGGTTACGTTTGTCATAGGCAGAGCTTTGTGTACCACCCTCCTTGTGCTTCCATACACCATTGGCATCCTCTACGCTTCCAGTTACGCTCGGTGTACTTGCGCACCACATATAAAGGTCTGCCCGGCACAAGTCTTTCTGGCGTTTTTCCAACGTGCTGACATCCGTCCCCGGTGCAATCCCCCTGTCAATCAGTATGGTGGAAATAGCACTGTCCGTAACTTCAAAACCGACACAACCACGGAGATATTCCTCTATGGTAGTGCCAGTATTTGTATTTTGAGAATCCTTCATGGTTATTTACCTTTAATGTTCAAGTAGTAGAACCAGCGAACCTTATTAGGAACAACCAATCCGGTCACTTCTGATTTGATTACCTGCGTCATGGTTTCATCATTGAATACCTGACGTATCAGAGTGCGGCCACCGTCATACAATGCCGTACGAGCACCCGGCGTTTCCATGAAAATAGGACGTCCGCATTGTACATCACCCAGGTCTTCATTTGGAACATACGCCAATACCCCCTCTTCAAAGCTTTGCAAATTCTTGTATTGTATAGCTTTGGAAGATTTGTCATATTTCTCCACTACGGATATTGAATCGACAATTCTGATTTCAGCACCGATACGCGTTTCAATGAAAGTTTTGATTGTTTCATCGGGGACAAGATTAGCAAATGCCAACTGCATGCCTTTATCGGAAATATCCGGGCGTGTCGCAACTGTGTACATTTGGCGGAAATACGGAAGGTTAATCAAATCCTCAAAGGTCGTCTTGGAGCATTCCCAGTGACCAGCAGGGGCAAAATCCTTTTCTTGGGAATCGCGTCTGACTTGCCTCATGACTTTTATCGGGTCTATTGTAGTACCCAAAGCTTCTTCCTGCACCGCTTCGCTTTCCGGCTTCTTATACCAGATAGAATCCTTGATATTCTTTTTAGGCACGCCGAAATCTATAGTCAATGCAATACCAAGCGGGTTGTTAGCTGCGTCAATGATTAGCTTACCTTTGTTGGATACAACCTGATTTCGCTGGTATAGGAATGTATTGTAGTTACCACCAAGTAAGCTGTCCACTCCATTAAACAGAAGCTCCATTATTGTAGACTCAATTTCCGGAGTGGTACCGCCAATGGCATCCATCAGCATCATTTTTTCTCTTAGGATTTTGCGGCTCAATACAATCTCATGCTTGAAGGTTGGCAATCCACCCATTTGCAGGGACATTCCGTCTGTAGATTTGGTTGCACCATCACTGTCAATATCCACATAGGTAGCCAGCGTGTATGCACGGACTGTTGCTTCTATCTGCTCATATGTGGGATTCAGAGGAATATTAGGATTTAACGGGAAACCCATTTGGGAGAACGTTTGTTCCGCATTGTATTTTTCGGCAAACATGTCATTAATCCATGCTTCCAGCGGTTTATTCCCAGTATATCCCAATGCTGCAAGGCCTTTCCCTACAATGTCGTAAAATTCTTTGTTTCTTGTGTACATATTATTCTCCTTTCTTTATTCGTCAGATTCTCGCACAAATTCAATCATAGGCAGCTGTGCTTCTACCGATTTGGGAATGCCACCACCGAACACCCTGTCTGCATAAATTCTGCCTGCGCGTACAACTGCGCATGTTGCAAGGATACAGCCTTCAGGGATACATACGTCTTCAAATACAAGGCCGTTGACATCGGTTAGCTCTCCGCCGGCGGGAACTCCTTTGACAGTTTCCTCAATATCTCCCGTTACTCCGGTATTTCCTGGAATAAACATGTATGCGTAAAGTTGGGCAGCGGTTTTTTGTGTGAAAGTCACAGTAGCCCCACTACGTTTTACATCCCATTCTGCAAAAGAAGATTTTGCTCCTTCGATTTTGGTAGCTACCAGTTCTGGGGTACTTTCTGATGCGCTTGTTACGGCAACCGAATAGCTTTTTCCGCCTAACACAATAGACAAATCCCCGTTTCCGGATGCCTTTTTAGTGATAGTAAGCGTCACTACTGCCTTTACACCAGTCACTCCATCTGCTGTAATTACCTCTACCTGTTTGCCTGCTCCATTGAATTTTACCATTGTGCCGGCATGTATAATATCACCAGGCTTTAATCCCATTCCGGCGACATCAATCATACCACCACCCTGATATAATTCTCTTACTCTTGACCAAACAGGAAAATTTCCGCCAAATCCCGACTGGGATTGACTGATAGTGTTGAAAGTTCCTAATTGTCTCATTCTTTGTCTGTTTTAATGTGTTTATTGTTTTCGAGGAAGTTTTCCTTGCGCTCTTAGCCGGTCTTTGAATGCTTCACGGCGGCTTTTTGCCTGTTCTTCTCCGGTTTCTGCATATTGGTTGATACTTGGGGAAGCGCCATTCCCGAAAATTGCCTTGTATCTTTTTTCATAATTGCGTTTGGCGCAACTGACAATTTCTTCCACTTCCATATCTTTGGTAATTTTCACGTCAGATATGGCGATATTCAGGATTTCATCGTTACAGATATTTTTGCCCCCGTTTTCAATTTGAGATTTCAACAAGTCCATAGACTGGATTTTTAAGTCATGGATTGACGCGGCGTTTTTCTCCGCCTCTCTCTCTTCCTTCAAAAGCAAAATCTCATTTTCCATTTCCTTTAGCTTGTCGGCAAGGACGTTATCTCCTGCTCCTTCTCTTGAGTCAGGAGAACTCTGTTGAGGTTTGTAGTTTTTCTTAAAACTCTCAACTTGGGTTGCGACATCATGGTTGTACTGCCCTTGCATTCCTTGAAGAAAAGATGTCGCCTTGCTATAATAAGCGTCATCAGGCTCCACCCCTTCTGCTACCGGATTCAATTCTATGTACTTCATTAATGTCTGTGACGAAAGACTGGTTTGTCCTAATCTGGTCGTCAGTTCGGATAAGATTTGTTCTTTCTCCATCGTGTTTATTTAGTTTGTGTTATAAAAAAAAAGAGCCTATCAGTGCTTTGTGCACTAATAAGCTCTTAGGCTTGCATATGTAAAATTGCTATTCTTCTATTCTGACGCTGATAAAATTACGACATCTTCGGCATACAGTCCTAAACAATACGCTACCGTGTATTATTTTCACATCGGTCAACTTTTGCCCGCACACCGGACATGTTACAAAATTTCCTTTTTCGCTGGTCTGTTTTTCATCCAGCTTAGCGTCTATCTTTATCATATCACATGATTTAGTATTGCAAATATATAGTATATTTTCTAAAATACAATGCTTTATGTGTATTTTTATATGAGAAATATTAGAAAATTTATAATAAATCGTATATTTGCATTATATATAACTCATAGAGCTGTGATTCAAGCCGGAGTGTGCGGATTTATACTGCATACGCCGGCTTATTTTTTTTATGGAACACGACAAGATTGTATATACGAAGGGTGGGAATAGTGTGCTTACTTACGCACAAGTGGAAAAATTGCGCGAACAGGAAACTTCACTTAATATAATCGCGCAGAGGGGTTGCCAGGAAAAGTTCTTGGCAACCAATGCGGACATTACCATTTTTGGCGGGAACCGTGGCGGAGGAAAATCGTGGGCATTGCTTATGGAGGTGCTGAAAGATATACAGAACAAGAACAACAACTCCATTATTCTGCGAAATGAGAAAGAAGACCTGTCGGGCGTAATTGAGAAATCATATAAGCTGTTTTCCCAATTCGGGAAATACAACAAATCCCAAAATGACATGACCTGGAATTTTGATTGTGGAGGAAAATTGAAGTTCTCGTATTTCGCCGATTCGTTTAAAGATTTTCAAATCCGGTTTCAGGGAAAGGAATACAATTATATAGGTATAGATGAGATAACTCACATATCCTACGAAAAATTCAAATACCTTATCACTGATAATCGGAATGCTTACGGAATACGAAATCGTTTTTACGGTACATGTAATCCCGACCCAGATTCATGGGTACGTAAGTACATAGACTGGTGGATTGGAGAAAATGGACTCCCGATAGAGGAAAGGGATGGAATAATACGTTATTGCTTCATGGATGGGGATGAAATAAACAATGTATATTGGGGAGATACGCCAGAGGAGGTTTACAGGCAATGCAAGTCATTAATTGATTCTTTATGGAAAGATGAGTATGAGAAATACGGATTCAACAAGCTGACCATGTTTGTCAAATCCGCCACGTTCATCAAAGGGAAGCTGGAAGAAAACGTTGCTCTGATTACGTCCGACCCTAATTATGTCGCCAACCTTGCCCAACAGGGAGAAGAACAGCGTGCCCGCGACCTCGAAGGTAACTGGAACTTCAAAGCCTCCGGCGACGACATTCTTAAGATAGAGCACATGGAACGCTTCTTTAAAAATCCTTCTCAATATGGGGACGGTAAGCGAAGGGTATCATGTGATATTGCGTATGAAGGCGGAGACAATCTTGTTCTATGGTTTTGGATTGGGAACCATATCGAGGACGTATATGTAAGCCGGGATAATTCCAAGCGGACGGAAGAGTGCGTTGCATATAAGTTGCGTGAATGGGGAGTCCTGGAGAAGGACTTTGTTTTTGACTTGAATGGGCCTGGACAGGATTTTAAGGGCAAATTCCCAGATGCTGTCAAGTTCAACAATATGGCAGCTCCTATCCCAACGACAAAAGCTGACGAACAATCTATAAAATATATCTATTCTTCCCTGAAATCACAATGCGCTGATATTCTCGTTAAGAAGATTAAGAATGATGAAATTTCGATTAACCCCGATTTGTTGTCGCGTAAGTTTTCAGGAAACGGATATTCAGATATGACACTTTATAATATCCTGATGAAAGAACGCAAAGCCATCCGGGATGCAGACACAGATAAAGGCTTCTCTTTAATTAAAAAGGAAGTGATGAAAAAGTACGTCGGCCATTCTCCCGACTTTATAGAGGCTATGATTTACAGACAGATTTTTGATATAAGAAAACAACACACTAAACCAAAAGGATTATGGAGAATATAAGTACACGACAGATTATGGTACGCCGTCCGTTTCGGAGAATATTGCCAAATGGATACAAACAAGCAGTAGGGGTTATATCTGGCAGCTTGTCCGTTAATGAGCCTTTAGACAATCCAACATATCAGATAATAACTCAAATGGATTTTTTGAGGGAATTTGAGCCGTCCGGACATGCTATAAATGACCCATTGGTATATCCGGACAGATTAAGACAAGACCCTGAAACAAAAGAGTGGTTTAGAGAGTCCGTTATCAGATGTGCTTTTGCGTTTCAGAGGATTATAACAATCAAACACCTGGTTCATCTTTGTGGAAACGACATTCAATTTGAGTTGGAAGGGGATACCGAAAATGAAAAAGTAAAGGATACATTTTTTAAGTTTCGAACCGGATGGGCTGTAAAGGACATGGAGATAGCATGGTATGAAGCGGCAAAATCCGTAAAGATAACGGGGGACACAGCATTTGTAGGTTATCTCCGAAAAGGAATTTTCTATTGGAAAGTCCTTTCTTTTGAGAAAGGAGATACGTTATATCCCCATTTCGATAATGTTACAGGGGAGCTTACATTGTTTGCCCGTTCCTATTCCGATTTTGACAATAATGGAAATACAGTTACAGACTGGCTTGAAGTTTGGGATGAGAAATATCTCCGTCGCTTTAGAAAAGGGAAAGGGGCGTACAACAAAATAAAGCAAGTGATAAAGAACTTGTTTGGATTAAGCGGATACGAACTCATATCTTCTCAGGAACATGGCTTTACATTTATCCCTGTGGCTTATCACAGAAATGAAGCCGGCGCTTGTTGGTCTCCTTCACAAGACAGCATAGAGCAATATGAACTTGCTTTTTCGCAATTGTCACAAAACAATACAGCTTACGCCTTCCCGATTATGTATTTCAAAGGAGAGGGAGATAGTATTAATATAGAGGGAGGGATTGATGGCACTATAAAGTGTATATCAATGGGACCGGATGATGAAGCCGGTTATCTTAACAAGCAAGATGTTTCCACTGCCTTTACCAAGCAGCTTGATACTTTATACAAGTTAATCTATGAGCAGTCTTTTGCGGTAATTCCACCGGAAGTAAGAAGCGGAGACCTTCCAGGTGTAGCCATAAAGCTGCTTTATTCTCCTGCTTTTGAAAATGCCATGAAGGATGCCCAAGAATATAACCATCTCATTGACGATATGGTAAAGATATTCACTTATGGCTATGGGGTGGAAACCGAAAATCTTATCGACTTGCAAAATTTGAATGTATATGCTTGGATAAAGCCGTATATACATCTGAATGAATCTGAACTTCTACAAAATCTTGCAGTTGCTGTTCAAAACGGGTTCTTGTCCCGACAGACTGCAAATGAGCAAATTCAGATGTATAGCAATCCTCGTGACTGGGATAGGATTATGAAAGAAAAGAAAGAAGAACAGCAGGCTGATATTCTTTATAAATTGAAATCCCAGCAGGTATCCGCCACAGATAATGAAGTTGAACATAATCCGGCAGGAGACGACAAGCTATGAAGCAACCTACAAAAAAACAGATACAGGATGCCAAGGATTTCATAAAATTACGTTTGCAGGCTGAAATATCTATGCAAAGTCATTTGGAGGAGCTTCTTGTACAAGCGGCAAAAGAGATTATAGATATATCATTCAAGTATGATATTCAGCCTGCAATGTTCCGGTTCTCTGCAAATGAGAACTTAAAGCGGGACGTAAGCGAAGTACTCCGTAAGTTGCGTGAGTTAATTTACGATTACACGGAAACTCTTTCTGTATATGACAGAAAGGAGGAAAGAGATGCAATTGTAGATTTTATAAACAGGGAAGACCACGGGAAGACATTATCAGAGCGTATCAGCATTTATTGCAACCGATTTCTGTATGAAGTGGAAGCTGCCATTGCAGCCGGTCTGATAGCCGGAATCGGGAAAGATAAAATAAAGGGTAGTGTAAAGTCTTATCTTAATTCACCTTATACCAATCCTTATTTTAAGCGGGCGGCCTATAATGGCGGGGCTGCTGCCACGCGTATTAAAACAGATGGTGTGAGTTATGGGGTAGGGAAGTCTAATTCCGCTTACAACTCGTTAAATACCCTTACCCGCTTCGCCGTAGGTTCTGCATGGATGTTGTTTTGGGGGCTTGAACATAAGGATAAAGGATATACGGGCTTTTATTCGTACCGTGGGAGCAGTTACCCATGCTCTTATTGCGACAGCATGGTTGGCTATCATCCCATATCCGACTATCAGAACCAGTGGCATATAAGATGCTGCTGCTATTTTGTGTTTGTATAATTAAAAATCATAATAATATGTTGAGAGGGAAGGAAGAAAAAATAACATTCAGCAAAGGATTGGGTTCTGAATGCAGAAAAGCGGGAATCAGTATAAAAGAGAAGGCTTTTGCCGACCTTTTAGCGTTAGGATGGAAAGACAAGGACGCCTATCTTATTTCCGGTCTTTACAATCCGGTATATAACCTGGAGATAAACAAGAAAAACATGAATACCCTTTTGTCCGACGATAAAGACTTCATGGACTATTTGACCTCTGCAAGCAGAAAGATTAAACGCAGGCAAAAAGAGAGCGAGAAAGAGGATGATATATTGGTAGATGGTATTAGTGAGGAAGATATTGCTTCCGAGCTATCAAAAGAAAACCAACTTCGTAAACTTATCGCTGCCCGTAAGAAATATGACGGGAAAGAGGGATGCAAGGAATGGATTGACCTCACTAAAATGATAGCAGACATTACTCAAATCAAAAAGGACGAAATAAAGGAAGAGGACACCACAGTGCATTTCTATCTGCCACTTTCATGCAATAATTGCTCCTTGTATCTTGCTGCTAAAAAGAAAGCCGGGAAATAAATCCCGGCAGTTGTGTATCCTTCTAATCCTTAAACTTCCCACTTTTCACTTGCCAAATGCAATCAGCAGCCCATTGAACAAGATACGCCCTTGCCTCTCCATTATTGAAATTAAACCCGCCCAATTCAAATGAATCGGATATAAAGTCTGTGATATGGCTTGCTTCGTGGGCGGCAACCCCAACGGATAATCTGTCTTTTCTGAATATTCCGCAAAATATACCAATCCAACCGCTTTTTTTATCGCTGACAGGATAACAAGTCGCAATAGTAAACGTGTTATTTCCTAATACTTCTGATGTAAAATCAGTACGCTCCATTTTATCAGTCAAGGCATAGAATTTATTCTGCATATCTCCCAATGATGGGTTAATTCCTACCCACAATCTGAATGGGTATATTGTCGGATTAAACTCGTGTATTTGGTATTTATTCTCCAACATGGTTACTAACTTTTAATCGAAATACATTACTTTCTGACCTATACACACCTTAAAGCGGGAAAGCATCTCTGAATATTGAGTAATGTCGTTAGGATTCCTTTTGTTGATGAAAGCACCTGTACGCTTATGGTATCTGATACAAGCATTTTCGGGCGATTTAGCCAACACTTCTTTCTCGTTACTGAAACCAAACAATAATTGTTCTCTGTGCGATACCTTGTACCACTTTACTTGGCTTCTTATCTTTCTGAAATATTTTGCTTTCATGGTTATTTCTCCAACTCTTTTTTCATTTCATACATCTGCCTTTCCTCTTCAATAATCTTAGCGTCTTCTTCGTCAGATATAGGTTTAGCATCCGCACGGTCAAGGGCACTCCCTATTGCCTTTAATACATCCACCTGTAACTCCACATCAATGCAATTGGCAACATATTGGGCATTACGCACTATAAGCATTGGCAGGTTATCTACCTTGTCTTCTAATGGAGTATTATTCAGCATCATAAACATCACACTTCCTGCCCCATATTCAACAGAGAAGTCCCCGCTTACGGTTGATACCTTAATAAAAGGCAAACCGCCTTTCTTGTACTTGACAAAAGTCATGTTCCCGATTTGTGTCTTTCCGAAATCCATAATCCTTATTTTTTTATTTTGTTGTTGTAAAACATATATTCTTCCCCTTTGTGTTGTATGAGTTCCATGCCGAACCTGTCACATATCAACGCCATACGGCTGCTTGGATTGGGGACGACAATGTCACATCCCTTTTCCTTTAAGGCATTGAGCAGATGTAAAAAGTTGCCTCTTCTTTCTTCCCGGCTTATTATTAAAGAAACTAATATGGCATTGCCACGTTTCCATAAATAGCCTGAAAACTTGTCCGAAGTAAAACCTATTTCCTTTGCAAAATCGCAGTCAGGCGGAATACAACCTCTTTCAATCTCTTTTTTTGTGATATGTAGTATCGTATCATTCTTCATATTTAATCCTCATTCAGGAAATCTTCGTCCGAATATTCCCAACCTTCAAACAGATTGGTCTTCGCCTCTTCCGCAATATTGGGCACGTGTCTCATAAAGTTATTCACAATATCCTCGTTGCCACACCACAGCGTATAGACATTGCTGTATCCCTTATCTGCACGTTTTTCCCGTACGTATCCGAGCGAAAGCATGTCAATCCCCAACTTCCTTTGAGACACCGGGATGACCCCGTTCTTTTTACAAAACCGTTCATAGTTCTTGTATATATCCGAGGATGTCAGCTCTATGGAACCGCTCCCTTCAAATTCTTCCGGTTGGCACTCTTTGTATTTGAAATATTCCGAAATACTCCCGTCCACGAGTTTCCCATCCTTTCCTGTAGCGCTCGACCGTATCCGTTCCAGTTTCAAATCAATCTTCCCGCCCAAGTTCTCAGGCATCCGCCAATTGTTCTTTTTAAGTTCGCGCAGCCCTTTCACAATCCAAGCCATTATACCGGCATGTTCCGCTTTCATTCTTTCTGCGAGCATGGTGTCTCTCTTTTCCACCGGTATTGTCTTGTCAAAGTTCAGCACCAGGGCGCGGCGCTGCATACTCTCGTCGTCAGGGTCGTCACGGTTCAGGAAATCTTTCGGCTGCCAGCGGTAGTTGGAGTTGCACAGCATAATAGGAGGTCTCTGCATCATCGTGATATTCCCGCCTATTCCTCGGCAGGCAATCGGCTCTCCGCTGGATATAGCTTTTATAATGCTCATGTCCTTGAAATCACCCCGGTTGCTTTCCGTACAGTACATAAGCCTTTTCCTTGACATAGAGTAGGCGGCGCGTAACTGCTCATCCCCACCTCTTGCAAACTGGCTCATCTTTATATTTAGTATTTCATCCTCTCCAAACATATCCTTTAGAACCCGGTAAATAACACTTTTACCGTTCGCACCAGTACCTTGCAATATAAGGAAATATTCAAAGCTTATATTTTTCCTATTGACAAGGCAAGCACCGAGGAACATCTGCAATATCCTGCGCTTGTGCTTTTCCGGCAATACGCCATCCAGCTCTTCCGTAGGTATCCAGCTTTCTCCAAGAAAGCTTCTCCAGGTAGGACAGTTGAAAATCTCCTTGCGGTCATACTTGAACGGATACATCTTCACACAGTCAAACTTCGGAGAGTGCGGGTAAGTCTTTAAAGTGTTCATGTCAACCACGCAATTAGTAAAGCACATAATGCTAAGGTCGGGTTGTAGCTCATGGTCTCTAATGACATTTATTATCCGGTTCATGTAAGAATACATAATCTTATTAGTTCGGTCACGGGCGGCAACACCCATTTTCTCAAGCCACCTGTCTACGGCATCATAGAGCACATTGTAGTCCATGTACTCGTATATCTTTCCTGTAAAAACATACAACGGAACACGGTAATCGGCAATGTCTTTCGTTACAACACCATATCCCTCCCGGAACAATCCTTCAAGACGCCTGCCGTATCTGTCTGTACGTTCCGGATTGCTTGTAACCAAAGATATATCCCTGAATGTAGAGGCGTATTCGTCGCAATGTTGCGACAGCAGACCGAGCACATAATCCTTTAATTCCCTTCTATTCATTGTAAGTCGCTCATTTTGTGTTTAAAAGAACATAACGCATGCTCCTATAGGCGCATTTTATGAAAATAACCTTTTTTCTTTTATCTGTAAAGGCTAAATACATATATCTATGTTCTTTATCTTCATTATGCAAATATACAACTATCTGATTATAAAACAAGTAAATTTTCTAATTAATATGCGTTAAAGCATAGAAAATTACCCAATAATCGTCTATATAGTGCAAAAATGTAAAAATGCAATGGTTGATTTGTTGTAAAATATCATTACAAATTAGTGGAAAATGAAGAAAATAAAAAATTTTTAGGAGAGGTGACTACGCCGATTTCCTTACAAAAATAAAGGGGGTGGGGGTGGCTGTTTGCATGGCGTTTGCAATGTATTTTGTTGTATAATAGTGATTTTCTGTTTACATTATACATATAATATAAAGTTTGCGTTTATTTACATTGTTGTTGCTCGCCAGTCCTGGACATAAAGTAAAGGCTATCACGGCGCAGCCAAAGACACCCAATACCGTCAATAAATAAAATTAATATCACGTATGTATCATATAGATAATATCTATTAATTATTGTGCTTCGTTAGCGTCCTATGCTTATTTACGTTGTCTATATATTGCATTATTAATATAGATTATTTCTATATCATTTAAAGATTTCGCTATGCTTGTTATGATATTATATATTTACATATTCTTGTGGTTGTATTTCGTGTTATAAGTATTTGATATATAGTGTATTATGTTGCGCTTATTATATGTTTTATGATATGATTATTTTATGAAAATATTTTGCAATATTCTTTGCTGTTTACTAAATAATTCGTATCTTTGTAATGTAAGAAAGAGATAGATATAAGGTTCTGGTTCTTACAAGCGTGTTATTAAGTGTTGGAATAAAAAAGAGAGCCTTAACACGGCAATGTTAAGACCCTCGTAGGTTGGGAATACTTAAAGAAGTACCCCCCCCAAGCGGAGGCAAAAGTACTTCTTTAATTTCTCACCTGCAAATATTCTTCCATTTATTTATATACTTGATACAAATACGTTTTAGTCTTATTGTGTTAGGCTTCTGGTATCGTGTTGTATTGGTTTACGTGTACACGCTATAAGGTTGAATCATTAACAATTTAAACTATAGCATTATGAAGACTTTAGAAAGTATCTTTTCGGAAATTAAGGAAAACGGCGTAATCACCAAACAGCAATTACAGTTATTGAAGAACCGTTCTAACAAGCAGCAAAAAGACGTTATCAATTACGATTGGTTGGAAGGTATCGGAGACGGTTACGGTATTCCCTTGACAGAGGAACAAGGCGTTCAGGGCTTGAACTGGTTAAAGAAGTTCATCAGGAAAAATGGAGAAAGTAACGTATATGGATATAGAGAGCTTGAAATAATTAATAGTGCTTCTCCTTGTGATTTTGTTTTTAAAGGTTTTTATGATGCCGGCAACGGTTGGTTTAGAAATTTCCTTCCTATATACCAGCTCAACGGCATGGAATATATTCCCATGAAAGAGCCTTATATAATTGGTTGATATGTTCGGCGTTATGTTGCTGTTATTCGGTGCCGTGTTGTTTGTCAGCGGCACCGATATAGAGAGAATCAAGGAATTTATAAACGATGAATCAGATAAATTTTAAGGATATGGGAGTGTTGGCGTTGCATATTAATAAGGAAAAGCATTTATTTGCCGCTGAAAAGGTTCATATATCACAAATAAAGCAAGGTGATATAGTGTATCATGACGGACAATCTAAAACCGTCGGTAAAGGTTCTTTAAAATACGATAGTTTTGCAGGATATACGCTCTTTGGGGACTCTTATTTGTTGGGAAGAGAATCGGTAATACGTTATGACGGAAGGCGGAAAGCTGGTTGCTGTTAAAGATTAAAGCAGAATTAAGGTAGGAGGTATAAATAGTTGGCGGATTTAATAAACGAATAATTTAAAGGAGAAAATAATATGTATTTAGGTTTTATTCTTTGGGCAATTGTTCTGGTAGTAATATTATGGAACATCAGCCCGGCGCTGGTTATTACATCTGTTTTAATAGGAATTGCCATGGCGATAGGAAAAACAAAAGATAATAAATCAGGTGAATAATATGGAGACTTTAAAGGAAGTGTTTTTGAAGAAATACCCGCAATACGGAAAGGTGTTGCGGGTGTATGAAGAGGTTAACGAAGTGGAATGTACATTCGACAGTATAACAAAACCAAGGTTGTACAACTTTGTTCAGGCCCTTAATGAAAGAGTAGCCACCAATAGCGCTAAAACCTATTGCGCTATGCTTAAATCAATTCTTAACCTGTACAGCGATATGTATTCTTTTCCAAAAGGTTTTGAGGCTATATTGACCTTAAAAAAGGATGCTACGCAAAGTACGTGGCTAACGGATGACGAGATAAAAACGTTATTGGCGTATAATCCGATCAATGAAACGGAACGCGCTGTAAAAAACTGCTTTTTGCTTGGTTGCCTTACAGGCGCCAGACATTCGGATTATATAGAATTTACAGAGGATAACATAGTAGACGGAAGACTGATATATGTTTCACGGAAAACCAAGATTAAAGCGGAGATACCAGCGGCGCCTGCTGTGCTCCGGATATTGAAAGAAAACCGGGAATACGGTATCAATGAACGAAAGGTTTCGGATGTAACCTTTAACGACACAATAAGAAGTATATGCCGGCGATGTGGGATAAACAAGCGTATAAAGCTGTACCAGGCGGGCGAATATATAACCGGTGAAAAGTGGGAATTTATTTCTTCGCATTCCGCCCGGAAGTCTTGCGCAACCAACTTATATTTAAGAGGTGCGGACTTGTATTCTATCAGCCGGATGTTAGGGCACTCCAGTGTAACGATGACCGAAACGTATATATGCTGCGGGCTGCGTGAATTATCAGATAAAATAATGGGATATTTCAACGGGTTTAAATAGATTTGCACCTGATTTTATATATACATAAATATTTTATGGCACAAGAAAGTAAATACGCATACGACGAAGATAGTGTAAAGGCTATTGTTCATTGGGCTTTAACGGCTCAACTGCCCACTCAAATAGAGTTAAGCGAATCGGAGAATATATTCGACGTAAAGAAATACATACAGGCGAATATACACGATATAAACCAGCATTTTCCTGACCCGTTTTATAACCCGTCAATAGACAGATTGTACAGATTAAAAGAGTTTATTGAAAGGCAAGAATGATTTTATAACCCAGTGGGTCTTTTCACTTATTTTGGGTTGAATTTAACCCACTGGGTTGTTTGGGTTATAACTTGCTATCCATCTTTTCAAATTCTTCCTGCACGGACTTGTTTAGCACCTTCGCGTATATCTGGGTTGTCTTTATATCTGTATGTCCCATCATTTTGGCAAGGTTTTCGATTGATACGCCCATATTTAGAGCCATTACCGCAAAACTGTGTCTTGCCATGTGGGAATGAAGGCTTTGCTTTATCCTTGCAATTTCCTGAACGACTTTCAACCTTAAATTATATTGGTAATTGCTTATTATCGGTAGCTTGAAGTCGTATTTTCTCAATATTTCCATTGCGGGTTTTAGGAGCATAAGAAAGTATTCTTCTTCTGTTTTTATTCTAATATCTCTAATAAAAAATTTGCTTCCTTTCTTGATTACTCCGCAGAAATCGAATTTGGACAAATCTGCATAAGACAGACCGGTGAAGCATTGGAAGACGAATAAGTCCCTAACCTTACTGATGCTTTCTGATGTTATTTCTAAGTTCTGTATTTGCTTTATTTGGTCTATGGTAAGGTATTTTATCCCTTCGCTTTTTCCACGGTCAAATTTGAGCCTATTATATGGGTTGTCTTTTAATAGCTCATATTTAATAGCTTCGTTTATATATCTTTTCAAGCGTTTGTGATAGCCATGAACGGTGGTCTGTTTATTGTATTTCTTATGTAGGAAATCATCATAATACATTATGTTGGCCGTTGTTATGTCGGAAAAATAAACGATTCTACCAAATTCTTCCAGAGAGTTTATTAATGTAGCATGGGTGTTTAAAGTCCCCTTTCTTAAATCTGTTCTTTCGCTTACCCGGCGCTTTATGAAGTCAAGAAAACTCTCTTTCTGCTGTGAATACTTTAGGAAATGCTCCAGCTTTTCAAAGTTGAAAGGTTCCTTATTCTTTATAAGTGAGTTGATAAATTCGTTTATATTCTGTATCTGTGCATCGAGTCTTTCGTTCAGGTCTATGGACTGAACTGTATTCTTGACTTTGTTTTTTTCGCTCCATTGGTCGGAATATAGCCTAACGCCTGTACTAATCCATTTTCTTTTCCGTTCAAATAATATTTCTATCTGAACGGTTCCTTTTGTTGTCTTGCTTGCTGTGTGTTTCCGGTCAAACACAAATCTTGCTGTTGGGTACTTCATAATTTAAAAGATTTGGTATCACACAAGGGTATCACATTTGTTGCACATTTCATGAAATACAATGAAATATAGTGAACTAAAATGAAACAAATATAGAACCGCGTTTGTTCGTATAAGTCATTGATAATTACATAATATGCTGATAATAAGAAAAAAGGGGTTACATTTCTGTAATCCCTTGCTGTGATTCGCTTGGGGCTCGAACCCAAGACCCCAACATTAAAAGTGTTGTGCTCTACCTGCTGAGCTAGCGAATCAATCCTTATTGCTGTTAAGCGAGTGCAAAGATAGATACTTTTTTGAAAGTTGCAAAAGATTTTCGCTTTTTTTCTTATCTTTGTACCGAAATTTCGTGTGCAGGAGTCTCACACTTCATCTCGAACATTATATTTTATACTTTATATTTTATACTTAACTCACATGGCAACAGTAGACGATAAGAAAATTATCTTTTCTATGGTAGGGCTGAACAAGACCATTCAGCAGAACAATAAGCAGGTGTTGAAGAACATCTACCTCTCGTTCTTCTACGGAGCGAAAATCGGTATCATCGGTTTGAACGGTTCGGGTAAATCGACCTTGCTGAAGATTATCGCCGGCTTGGACAAATCCTATCAGGGCGAAGTGGTGTTCTCGCCCGGATATTCGGTAGGATATTTGGCTCAGGAGCCTTACCTCGATCCCGCGAAGACAGTGAAAGAAGTGGTGATGGAAGGCGTACAGCCCATTGTAGATGCGCTGGCAGAGTACGAGGAAATCAATCAGAAGTTCGGACTGCCCGAATACTACGAAGATCAGGACAAGATGGACAAGCTCTTCACCCGTCAGGCGGAGCTGCAGGACATCATCGACGCTACCGATGCCTGGAATCTCGACAGTAAGCTGGAGCGTGCGATGGATGCGCTTCGTTGTCCACCCGAAGACCAGTCGGTAGAACATCTTTCCGGTGGTGAACGCCGTCGTGTGGCGCTCTGTCGTCTGTTGCTTCAAAAGCCCGACATACTGCTCCTCGATGAGCCTACCAACCACCTTGATGCCGAATCCATCGACTGGCTGGAGCAGCACTTGCAGCAGTATGAAGGTACGGTAATTGCTGTAACTCACGACCGATACTTCCTCGACCATGTGGCAGGCTGGATACTCGAACTTGATCGTGGCGAAGGTATTCCCTGGAAAGGCAACTACTCCAGCTGGCTCGAACAAAAGACCAAGCGCATGGAACAGGAAGAAAAGACTGCCAGCAAACGCCGTAAGACGTTGGAACGCGAGCTGGAGTGGGTGCGTATGGCTCCCAAAGCCCGTCAGGCAAAGGGAAAAGCCCGTCTGAACTCTTACGACAAACTGCTGAACGAAGACGTGAAAGAGAAAGAAGAGAAGCTCGAAATCTTCATCCCCAACGGTCCCCGTCTGGGCAACAAGGTTATTGAAGCTAAGCATGTAGCAAAAGCTTTTGGCGACAAACTCTTGTTTGACGACCTTAACTTCATGTTGCCGCCTAACGGTATTGTAGGCATCATTGGTCCTAACGGAGCGGGTAAAACCACCCTTTTCCGCCTTATTATGGGGCTGGATACGCCCGATAGTGGCGAGTTCGAGGTAGGAGAGACCGTAAAAGTAGCCTATGTGGACCAGCAGCACAAGGATATCGATCCCAATAAGAGCGTTTATCAGGTAATTTCCGGCGGCAACGACCTCATCCGCATGGGTGGGCGCGATATCAATGCCCGTGCCTACTTGTCGCGTTTCAATTTTTCCGGTGCAGATCAGGAAAAGCTTTGCGGTGTACTTTCCGGTGGTGAGCGCAACCGTCTTCACCTGGCTCTCTGTCTCAAGGAAGAAGGCAATGTGTTGCTTCTTGACGAACCCACCAATGACATTGACGTCAATACACTGCGTGCTCTCGAAGAAGGTCTTGAGGATTTTGCCGGATGTGCTGTTGTCATCAGTCACGACCGTTGGTTCCTCGACCGTATCTGTACGCATATTCTTGCATTTGAAGGCGATTCTAATGTATTTTTCTTTGAAGGCTCCTATTCGGAGTACGAAGAAAATAAACTGAAACGTTTGGGTAAGGAAGAACCTACTCGCGTTCGTTATAGAAAGTTAATGAATGATTAGTCCGGGTTTTAAACTGAAAGCATACCTGCTTTATCTGTAATAAAAAGAAACTCTGCAAGATATTTGTGGAGTTTCTTTTTTTTTAAAAGTTTTTAGAATGCTTTATTAGGCTGAAAAAATGTAGTGCAATCGTAATAATTACTAAAGTTTCCCACCCCTTAAAACACTAACTTTTCTCATTTTCCTTTGTCTGTC